>CAACVD010000310.1_pt2 | contig 21432 bp, 12 predicted proteins | sample 2381771 | NCBI WGS metagenome assembly CAACVD01 (sample SAMEA5211965, study PRJEB30684) | marine metagenome | biome: Marine; feature: Epipelagic; material: Water | collected 2015-10-15 | depth 15 m | reverse complement strand
GATGCCACTTTAAATGAGGAGTCTCCAGATATTATCTGCGACGAACCTCCACCTTTTTGTGTTCTACTCATGTCTCCAGTTGGAACAGAAATCAATTGAGGTCCCTCGGAAACTGCTTTACCAACTTTCTCATCAACACGAGTCATGGTTTCTTTGATCATTGCCTCATTACTTTTTTGAGTTTCTGCTTTTTCTTTAACTTGTTCTTGAATTCGACTTATTTCCGTTGGTGATTTGAATGAAACATCACCCATTCCCTCATTTTGTATTCCGGCTTTAAGAAGTTCTATCCCCGATAGTCCCTCATACGATGTCTCGGGTGCTTGAGTTGGAGCAGACGCAACAGGTGGTGTTGCACTCTCGGATCCCATAATTTTTTCTGGACTTGGTAAACTTATTGGATCTGCAATCCCAAGATTTTTAACGGTTTCTCTTAAACCAGAGTTTCTCTCTTCTTCAGTTTCCGTCATCTTTTTAAGATCAAATTCTGTCTTGTTTATCTGACGTTGAATACTCTCCATTTCTTTTCTTTTTCTATCCTCAGGCATTCTTGGGTTGTTTGCTACTTTTTGTAGTCTTTCATTTAACCTATCTGCTTTTTTAGTCAGAACGGTTTGTTTTTGCTGTTTTCTCTCGGCTTCGGTTTTTGGTTTTTTTGCTTGCATGTTTAATAGTTTTTCATATTTTGCGTCAGACATGGCAGGCTTTCCGAGGACTTTCCTGCGGTATTTTTCATCTTCAAGCATTTCGGGGACGTTTATTGAAGTCCGCATTCCAGCATCCATGACTCTTCTTCTTGCTTTCTCTACATCAGATAAACCAGAGTCATACATTCTTTTTTCTCTTTCTTGACCCATCGCTACGGTTTCCCTACCAGTCCTTACCGCAAATTCTCTTGTTCGGGCTCCTTGGGCTTCAAGAAATCTCATGTTTTTTTCATGAACACTTTCCGGTCCACCTTCACCCAAAACTGCCGGGGTTGGATTCGTCACCATTCCCCCAGTTCTAAACGCAGGAATAATCTTGGTTAAAACATTTACATCGTCCCGACTAATTGGGATAAATCTTTTTCCCGACTTGTTTAGTTTTTTCATCAAGATTTCAAATCTGGAAAATGCCTTTGAAAAAATCTTATCTTTCCCGTAATTTCTTTTTTCTTTTTTGTTTGTTTTAATCTGAGGATTTTCTACAATTTTCTTTTTGTTGAATTTTACAGCAGGAGCAACATACTCTGGATTTCTTTTAGCGACGATTCCAAATGAAGGTTTAGTTATTTGATGCTCCTCTTTGGGAGCGAGTTTCTCTATGTCTGGAATTCTACTGTTGATTAATTTTGAAGCGATGGCTTTTATTTTGCCACTAAAAGGTAAACGGATTTTTTTTCTTCTCGATTGAGGCTTTCTACCCCTTCTCTTAAGACCGGAAAGAATTTTAGATAATGTTGTTTCTTGAGGCATTGTTGTTTATCTCTCTGATCTTTTGGTTTTCTTTGTCAATATGTTGTTTTATCAATTCTATGTAGATATCTCTCTCCCACGGCATCATCATTTCAATGTCCGAATAGTTCATGTTAAAGTGAATGAATAGGTCTGAGTTTGTCTTTATCATTCCCATGATGGATTCATGACAAAGACTTACACGAAAAAATCCGATATTCCCTCCAGACGAAGTGTTCTAACCTCATCATCCTGTTTTGTTTTATATGATATTTCCTTAAATACTTTTGGTTGGTTTTCTACAAAGTGACTGACATCTTCATATTGTTTATGTGTTAAATTCTCCACGAGTTCAATTTTTTCATCAACGGTAAGATCCGATCCCTCATAAACTTCATCTTTGATTATGATTTTATCAATACATCGTGCGATCAGGGACTCTGTTACTTTGTCTGAATCGAGACTGATATAATCTGCAACCACAGGGGCTTTAAGAATTATTTTAAACTGATCGTTGATTTCAACTTCATTTTTAACTTCGGGAAACTCAATGTCTAATTCTGTCAAGTTAATCCCAACTTTAATGGTTTCACCCGTAACCGGGCAACTGAAAGTTGGCTCTGCTGTTTCAGCGACAGATTTTGCTCTGAGCATACAGAACAAATATTCAAGATCACACAGGGGTATTTGATATCCATTACTTACGTTATCGACACAACTTTCCACTATTTTTGCTATGGCATTTAAAATAGTGTCATCTCCCTCATCTTGAGTCATGAGAAGAGTTTTTTCTTCCTTGACTAAAAACGGACGAAAGAAAGTTTCTGTTTTTGTTGATGGGATTGTTACTTTAAATTTGGGTAAAGTGTCGTGTAAATGATCTAAAATTTTCATAATTTCTCCATGTTATAATTAACCTGTTGGTTGGGGGACTGATGATGTCTTATATTCCTTAAATCCAAGACTAATATCCATAGTCATAATTTCATTAAAACTACCCGATGATGCCTGCCCTTGAATGATAGATGTCGGATATGCCTCTCTCAAAGACATTTTCCATCTATGACGACCATCTTCTTTTAAGTCCATGAAATATATTTCAACATCTGCTTCAATTAAATCAATATAATTTCCGGTTTTTGTCATATCTGATCCACCATCGTCTGTTATGAGTGAATATAAATCAAACCAACTTTCAAAGTATTCTCGGACAGACCAGTTTTGATCCATATAAAATTGCATAAGAACGCTGGGCTCACCACCGTAACCTCGTCGAATGGGAACTGCTCTCGGATTCGATCCTTGTGCAGTCAAGTCATCTAAAACACCCTCTAAGGATCTACCGGGCAAGGAAACATTAACAGCAGGCATTTCTAATCTTCCAATAGCATCGTGGTTAATAAAAACCTCAAAGCGGTTTGTTCTTTGAAGTCCACCAAGTTGACCAAAAACTTTTGATCTATAATCGTCTATCGAGGATTTAAGAAAAGCCATTAGAATAACTCCTTTTCGGTAAGAATGACAAATTCCCAACCTTTAACTCTACAAAACTCTTTTGCCGCTTTCCATTTTGCATCGTTTACAACATATGTAGTGCATTCTTGCATATATGTTTTTTTTCTTTTGTTTCCCTTTTCTGGTCGGATTGTTTGTTTATACGGCTTTACCTCTAGAACTTTTGTTTTTTTCTTGCCGTCCTGTGTTATTAATTCGACAATGAAATCTGGAAAATAACGATGTCTTTTGTTGTCCAACGGAGACATGTAGGGAATTGTTATTTCTTCGCTCCCCCATCGCAGTACGTTTTCGTTTGTATCTAAGTATTTACAAACTCGTCTCTCCCAAAGAGAACGGCAAATTATGTTTGCAGAGTCACCTACATATTTAGACTCATTTATCGGTTTATACATTGTTTTGTAAGCCATACCCTATATTTAGGAGAAGCCAGTGGCAAACGAATTTACATACCCAAAAGTAAAACCCTCAGAAGTTCAATTGTGGATCAATTTCACCGCAAGAAACTATACCAATCGAAGAGCAAGTAGAGCCGCTGGTGGTGGTAATTCGTTAAGAGGCAGAGGTCCTCTTTTTCAAGCAACTCTTCCAGTGCCACCAAATATGTCTTCTTCTTCAAGCATAAAATATGAAGAAGGTGAATCAACAACAACTCCCTTAATTGAAGGTGCCCTTACAGCGGCGGGACAACAGGGTGGATTCTTTAGAACTCTTGGTGGTTTGGTTTCTCAACTTCCCATTGTGAAAGGATTATCTCCTTCTCTTCTCGCTGATCTCACCGTTGGTGGTTATATTGGATTGGTTGATATGGATAGAGAAGAACTTCTTTTCTCCGGTGCAGGAAATAGAACTTTTCAATTTAATTTCAGTATGCTTGCTAGAAGTAATGAGGAGGCAGTGCTCATTTCTCAATTAGCAACCGCATTTGAAGCACATTCTCTTCCAGAGCCAAGTGCCTTAACAAATGAAAAAATGTTCCATCCTCCTCTTTGGCAGTGGTACGTTTTTGGTAGTAATGGTAGACAATATAGAAACTTAGACGCTGGAACTTGGACAGGGTTTTCTCAGACCTCCGTTTTGACGGACGTTCGAGTAAACCGAACTGGAGCAGGTGGGGCATTTTCGTCGCCGATAGGTGATCCTATTGCCATAACTCTTTCCCTCTCATTCACAGAGTTGGAACCAAACCTCAGATTCCCCGGCAGCAACGTTATTGGTTCAAACTCTCAAATCATCACACGAGACTCATTTTAATAAGCGGGCACAATAAATGTATTTTGAAAGTCATCCAAAAATAGAGTACCGTTTTCCTAACCTCAGAACCGTCACCATGATGGACATCTTTAGGTCTGTTAAATTTACGCAACAGACCTTAAAGGATCCTGCTATTTTTGATTTTGTTAAGTTGGAGGACGGAACCACACCAGAAGTTATTGCACAAGAGGTTTATGGCGATCCGTTTCTTTTCTGGTTGGTTTTGATGTCTAACGATATTATTGATTTCAATACTGAGTGGCCAAGATTTACGGGACAAGAGGCATCAACTTTGAGATCATCTTACGGTGGTGGGTATTCATTCTATTTTTCTGAAGAGATGGATATAAAGCGTGGTGACATCATAGCAACAAGAGATGCTTCTGCTGATGGTGATGTCGGGACAGCATATGGCATTGTTAGTGACTATTATGAGCCACTGAACAAAGCAAATGTTATTCATAACACATTTTCCTCTTTAACCACAGGAACAAGTGGACTCGATTCGTTCTATGTTTTTAGAAGAAACGGTCCAAACAGTTATTCTAGATTGTCTGCTGGATTTGAAAGTGTAGATTATCTCCAACCCAAAAGAATTGACAAATTGGTAGACTCCGTTGTTTATTTTAAATTTGATAACGTTATCGTCAGTCCGTTAGCAAATTACAGCACCTCTGGCGCTTTCACCTTCACCAGAGACAAAGAGTTAAAATACTCATCAAACAATCGAAAATCATCCCAGAGAACTCTTACACGAGCGTATCTGGACGGAGATGATGATGCGATCAGAGATGATAATATTCAAATTGTTAAATTTTCTGACGAACTACCGAGTAATAAAATAGAAAATAGTATAAAAGTCATAAAGAAAAAATATGTTTCGGATGTAATCATAGAAGTGCAAAAACTTATTCGAGGTTATGCCAATATTTCAGGTTTAAGTGTTTTGAAATACAACGGATCATACCGAGAAAGGTAATTTTTAGTTATGGTAAGTGAGCAATCTAAAATAGCAGATTTTGATTTAAAAACTGCGAAGATAATCAAACCAAACGGTGTAGAAATTGATTTGTTGAACGATGAATCAACCACCGAAATTTTTTCGGGTATGAAGATTGTTGAGGATGTTTTTACTCCGGGTGTTCATGGTTTCATGACTTTCAAAGAGCCAGCACAAATAGGTGAAATGTTACCTCTTGTTGGCAATGAAAAATTTGTAATTGATATCGAAACACCGGGAGTTAAAGACTCGTTTAAAAGTTTACAGTTTTTCATTCACTCTGTGACACCAGTTGTCGATGAAGTTCAATCTTTAATGAGAGGAAATTTTAAAGAGCAATCTTGGACTGTTGAGTTTTCTTCATATGCTACTTTGTATGATAACTATGTTGAAAACTCTCTGTTTGAAGAGGACTCAGATAACTTTGTTGGAAGAATAGTTTCTGGGGAAGACGATAAACTTGGAACAGGACTTGTTCAGAAGTTAGCAGAAAAATTCTTTGATCCCGAGGACGGCAATAGAACAAATTTTGATCAAGGTGATTTTGATCTCGAACCAACAGCAAATGCAGTTTGGTTCAAAAAAGATCACCACCTGTATCCTTTTAAGAAGAAAGTTCAACAACTTTCCGTGATGCAAATGTTAAACTATGTTGCAGAGAAAGCGGTTTCCTCTGAGAACGAAAGTGCTGCAAATTATCTTTTCTGGCAAGATTTTGATCGTTGGCATTTTAGATCCCTCAATAGTATAATTAAAGAAACAGAGAATCCTAGAAAATATTACGTTGACAACCCACATCAGGAAAACTTAATCGACTCTATTGTTTCTTTTAACACCCTAAAAGAATTTGCTCCTTTAGACTTTATTCACAATGGAGCGTACCTCTCTTCTTATCAAAAAATTTCACCCGATTACGATAATCCATATCTTGACTTTACTTCTTTTAGTGACGCACATAAAATAGAAGAAGTCACCTACTCATACCAAGAAGAGTTCGATGATTTGTTTGGAATTGAACAGTTTCCTCTCATCACCGAGGATTTTGACTTTGAAGCCAAAGACTCAGTAAAAAAATATGATTCTGTTTATGGGTATTTCTTTGAATCCTCACACAATGATCAACGAGTGAGACAAAGATACTTCTTAGATGATTTACAGTTAAACTATGGAAAAAATACAAATCAAGAGGATCCAACTTCCGGCTACAATGAAAATATTCTGTGGCAGCCCATGTTTGATATTACAGAATCCAGTGCGAATCTCATCAAAGAAATTGTTGGTATCAAAAGAGATTTAAAAGAAAACAAAGCAAAGTTAGAATTTAAAAAGAACCTTAAAGAAAAATGGGCAACTTATAGATGCTCTGTTTGTTGTTTGAAAAATTTTAAGGAACCTGGCTTAACTGCCGGACAAACTTCAACATACAATATTGTTTCTGCTGGTTCATTCACTGATGTTATTGATTACGATCCAGAGAGCGAATTCTCTAATACTAATGGATTCGTTTCTAGTTATGATTTTATTGATCCAGACACAGACGAAGAAAGTGATTCCTTTTACAACATTACAATGGGTGAATTGTACGGATTAAAATCAGACGATGAACCAGAGGGTGAATTACAATCTATTTTATTCCAAATAGATGCCACACAATATTCGTTAAATCGAATGATTGAAAGTATTAACAGTCAAATAGCATATTGTCAAAACAATAGAAATTATGACAACTCACACGTTCAGATTGAAGCAAGAACATTTACATACAAAAACGAGCCACCCGAAGAGGATATTGTTTCACTTGAAGATTACACTCAACCGGCTCAGGGGTTTGTGACATCAACGGGTGATCAAATTGAACTTAATCCTCAAATTTTAGAGGACTTGGTTGAAGTTCAACTGGATCTTGAAAACTTAGAGAGAAACGTTTATGACGGTTTTGAATATGGTCAATATGAGTTTAATCAATACTTAGAATACACGAACACAGATAAGTTCCAAGGCGATTATGCTTGGGCTGGTGCATTGAATCGAGGAGGTGACATTTCTAGTCCACCAAAGTTTAATGCTTCGTATCATGGAATATACTCAGACAACATCGGTGGGGTTCATCAGTTCCCATGCGGTGGGTGTTTCCAACCAGAAGGAAAACCAAACGCTCAACCAATTGTGGAAATCGCTCCGACACCTATTGAACTTGAGGGTGAGGGAACAGGACAAGCAGAGTTAAAGATTAGACAAAATGCTGGTGTTGAAAAAGCATCGGAGTCGATTAACTCTCTTGGAACAAAAGATGTTGCATCCAAAAACGATTGCGTCCTTCAATGGGGACCAAGTGTTATTGCTATTTACAGGAGAAAATTAGAACTTCTCGATGGATATAGAAGCACATTACTTTCTTCATGGGTTGATTTTGTAAATAAGAAAGTTTTTGTTCAGTCCAAAAAGCCATACTTAGGTGTTCCCGGTATCACTGGAGAGGCTCCTGTAAATTCCTCTTTGATGAACGTTAAGAGTATTAAACGAAAATCAATCAGGGGTAGTCGTTATGAAATTTTTGCAACGAAAGAATCTCTGCAAAGAGATGAAGATGATCTTCCAGTCATAACTTTAAATGATTACGTTCCAACGTATTCTTCATTTCTAGAAGAAGATGAGCATCCATATTACAATGAAAGAGTAAATACCAGTATTGGTAACAATAACGGTTTGATGGATCCATCCGTTCTTCTTGGTTTGCCTGAAGTTGGAGACTCATACTCTGTAAGCAATCAATTAGTTTTTCCATCGGGGTATCAACGCACAGAAACTTCAAATGATGGTTCAAGTAATGAGTCTCATGCGTTTGAGGTTGATGTTCCAAGATACTTTGCTTTGAGTGGTATAAACGGTGCTCTACTCCAATCACCAGAGCCTCTTTTGCAGAGTGTGACAAAAAATCGAAATGTAAAAACAGTGGGGGAATCGGGCTCGATCCTAGGAGATTTTAATGAAGGGTATGGTGGTGGCCTGTCATCTCCTCAAGGATTTTATGGATTAAATAAAATTAACGTTGATCAGCCAGTATATGCTTATGATTGGTGGTATCAAACAAAAAGGCCCTTTAATACAGATAAACTGATAGGTGACGAAGACAACAGAGCGGTCAACGAGCAGTTAAAGTATGCGGATGCTGATCAAAGAGCAAGAGCATCTCGATTCGGAGACTTCTATGCTCCATTCACTGTATTTTTAGCACCATTCTTTGGAAACAAAAATAGTTATTCTGAATTTAGAAATGTTTCAGATCAACCAGACTCAGATGATACGAGAACTGGTGACATGTTTGAGTTATATCTCCGTGGTGCAAAAAATAATGCAAGTGATGTAACATCTGCTGGTGTTTTAAGTCCAGACTTTGGATACGGTGAGGTTGATCCTGATCGTCCCGGTGGCCCTCAATTAGATGACGGTGAAGGTGAAAGACCAATATCAAGTTATTCGGGAACAGAACCAAATAATCCAGATGTTCCCAGAACACCATCTCAAAATTACATGAATGTACCAAGTTACGCTGGATACTCAATTCCTGGCAGAGTCCAGCAGCCACCTGTTCGTTACGGTATGCCATTTGGGCCTGGTAATATTGATCCTCTGGCAAATAATACTTTCTCCGCAGACAACACAGCAAAATTTTTAGGTCTTAGTAACTGGGGACTTTCTCACGAATATGATCAACATTTTTATAGGGACTTTGGATTCCCCGGTGAAATTATTGTAAAAATTACACCCACTTCACCTTCATCATTCGTGGAAAAATTTCTTGATGCTAATGCTGATACAGAAAACCCCGGAACTCCTCAAGATGATACCACCGATCCCGTCATAAATCCCCCAAGTTCCGGTGGGGATGATCCGGATATTCCACAGGGTGTTGCGGGTTGCACAGATCCTGCTGCGGACAATTATGATCCCTCCGCAACAACTGATGATGGTTCATGTCAATACGAGGGTGATGATGGCACAGATGGAGGTGGTGGTCAAGGTCCCCCTCCCGGTGGTGGATCTTTCCAATCTCTTATTTCAAGTTCTTCCGGAGGAACCAAATATTGGAATCTTGACGGTAGCATAGAAATTGAAATTGTTGGTGTAAGTGTGAACGGTGGTCGTGGTGGTCAACTTGGATACACCAAGGACTTTGTGGGTGGTGATTCGTTTGACTCACCTTTGTATAGAGACAATGGCTACTTAGAATACAATGTTGGACCACAATACACCAACTATTGTGATGTCGATCCAGAGGCATGTAATGGTGGTCAATTGTTTAGTAACTATATTAACAGATCAAACTGGTACGCACCAAGAGAACCATACAAATCTCCGAGAAGATTCTTTGCAGAGGTTCAGAGTTTCATCCGAGTTGAGTTTGAAACTGCTGTGGGTGAGGAAACATTAGTAGACTTCCCATTCGGATTTATTCGAGACGCAGGATCTGAATACTACTTACCATATCTTGTTCAGTTGACTGCCGGACCTTTTGGTAGACATGCAGCAAACTACAATATGAGCGTTATCGGCATGGATCCGTTTGGGTTTGATATTGCCGTTACACGAACTGACAAGTATAAGGAGCATCTGTTCGAGGGTGCGAATAAGCCTGTATTGTATCCGACTTTAATTAATGACTTACAAAATGAACTCGGAATGAATCCTCTGGATAGTTTTTATCGAACGGTGAGTCAAGAAAATCAATGGGCACATGTTTCATACAGCAAATTCCCAATTCCAAGTGAGACTCTTCCATCATCCTGGCACTCATTCAAAGCACCGATGACTGGTGTAAATATTAATTCAATGTTTGAGTCACACTTCCAGAATTTAATATGGACAGATATTGATGGTGACGAACCATACGGAAACTTTGTTAGTAATGACTCATTCCAATCGAACTCAAAAATCCAAAAACTACAGGATGGCTCTTATCGAAGATTTGCTTGGTATGGAAAAGGTTATATTCCACAAACAAACATTCATGGCAAAATGTGGAACTATGATGACGGAAGATTTGGTGATATTGATACAACAAATAGATTTGAGAGATTATATGAAGGGGAAATCGGAGAACTTTGGAACAATTCTCCGTATCTTTCGCAAGTGGTTATTGATAATATGTGGAGATATGACATATCAGGTGAATCAGAGTACGGCATTTTTACTCCACCAGAGGTGTCAACGGTTGTTGATGATGCTAAAATAGATGATTACATTCACGATTTAGAAAGAAACTTCTCTGGACAATTTGTTGTTTACTCTAAACAAAGACTGGACGACGCTTGTGACAAGTATGAGTGTGCCAATCCAAACGGTCCTGTTTTTGCACCAAGAGATGAAGGACAAGCAGATTACGATCCGTACATAAATTGTCCAAGACAGGATCTCCGTCCTGACATTTTGGAGTTTGAGAAATATACGGCAGAGATGGAAAAAGAAGATCCGACAGCAAAACAAAAATTCTATAACTTGGTTGGTGCGTTAACTCAAGATGATTTCTCCGAACCAACCGTATTGGAAATTAATGAGTTAGAAAAAGAAACCATAGAGTGTGATCTTATAGAAAGTCGATTGGGGTCCGAATATTTGGGTTGCATTTACTCAAATCCAAATGCAACAAACAGTTGTAATTGTCCGGAACAGGGTGCGAAGTTTAAGGACTATTTGGAAGCGTCGAGAACATATGCCACCTTCTGGGATACACCAGATAAAACTCCTCTTCGGAGAGAGGCACAAATGTTACAATTAACGACACAGAAGGCACTGATGGTTCTGCCGGGTGATTTGACTCTCAGACCGGGACAACTCGTTGAAATCGTGAACAGATACCCAACGATTATAAAACACTATACAAAACGAACTTCAGGGAATTGGTTCATTGGATCCATAGATCATAACATGACAACAAACAGTCATGTCATGGGAGTAACGTTGTTTAGAGACAGTATTCCACACGATCCGAATGACATTACTGAACCTACATACACTCAGGACTAATACATAAAAGGGAGAGAATATGGCAGAAACTATTTTTCCAACAAACGTATATTCTGACATTGACTTAGCGTTCACTAGAGTTGGACCTGAGTCACCATATTCTATTGCACTTAAAAGAGATAAAAACGCAATCGCACAAGCCGTTAGAAATTTAATTCTTACGACTCCGGGTGAAAAACCCTTTCTTCCTGATTTTGGGGGTGGTGTGGTGAATTTGTTGTTTGATACAATAACTCCAGAAACAGTGGCATCAATAAATTCTAGCATACGTTATTCTTTAGAGGTTTATGAACCCAGAGTAATTTTTGATGAGGTTATTTTTGATGAGTCTAAATTAGATTCTAACAATTTAATGTTGGAGATAAGGTATTTTTTGAGAAACGATCCCGCAACCGTCCAATCCGTAGCAATTGAAATCGAAAGGGCAATCTGATGTCATATTATTCGATAGGACCAAACACAAGTGACACTGGGGGGACCAGAGGAAAACCTCCAACTAGAACTGAATCCACTCCACAAGCAATCCAAGCACAAAACTTACAGGAATCTCAAATTCAACTTGGTGAATTGGATTATCCCGCAATTAAACAAAGTATAGTTGATTATCTTTCTAGAGATGAAGCAGATAATCCAATCAAAGACTTAGATTACACCGCATCTGCGGTAAACGTTCTCGTTGATGCGTTGGCCTATAATACTCTTTATTATGGTTACTATTCCAATATGATTGTCAATGAGTTGTATTTGGATACAGCACAAAGACTTGAATCACTGATATCTCTCACCAAACACTTAGGATTTACCGTTGGAGGTAGAACATCATCACAAGCATCGGTAAATATGACGGGACTCACGGCAAGATTACCGAGATATTCTAAGTTTGTCGGCACCAATGATAACGGCGATACATATACTTTTTATACAAGAAACTCATATGAAGTAGATGAGAACAATTCTGCGAGTGATGTTGTTTTACATGAAGCAAAGGACTTGGTTCTTAATAGAGACATCACTTCTCAAGTAGACTTAACCACACAAACTTATATTCTTCCTGACGACAGAGTTGACATAAATTCAATTGTCGTTGAGGTAAGTGAAGATGGTGGAACAACTTTCACCGAATACACTAAATCAAATTTTGTAAATACAACAATTAACTCCGATAGTCGAGTGTATTTTGTCGAAAGACTAAACAACTCGATAAAAATTGTTTTTTCGGCAAGAGGAAACGGTGAGTTTGTTTATGACCCAATCGCTGGGACAAACCCAAACCTCGCAACAGATAACGTTGGTAGAATAATTGTTGCGACCGATAAAATTAGACTCTCCTACTTTATCCCGTCAGGTGAAATTTCAAATGAAATTAGAACATTTTCATACTCCGACGCTGCCGGTTCTGCGGCAGTTGTCGCACCCAGTTTCTTTGGTTCGGATGAACCAAATCCCGATCTAGTTAAATTCTTCGCTCCAAAATGGTTTGCTGCACAAGATCGTGCAGTAATCAAGGATGACTATTATGCGATAATCAGTGATTTAATCTCCCAAGACTCAACACCAAATGAAGTTATCTCCATTTTTGGTGGGGAAGAATTGGATCCTCCATATTACGGGAGAGTTTTTGTTTCTGTTATTACGGGTGGTTTAGATGTATCTCAAGATATAGTTGATAGACTTCAAGAAAAAGCACCAGTTTCTATTTTACCAGAATACATTCCACCATTGAATGTAAACTTGAATCTTTCTTATGATGTTAATTTTGTCTCGGGACAAACACAAAGAAGCGAATCAGAAATGTCATTTGCTATTCGAGAAGCGATTGAAACTAGATTTGGTGGAGAAAAATTCAACAATGATTTCTCATACACCGAGTTTGTGAATACAATTTCAAATGTAGATTCTGCCATTTTACCAGATTCTATCGAGGCAAGTTCAAGTCTCACAACAACACAAGTGATCAACTCATCAAGAACAACTCAGTTCTCGTTTAAAAATGAAATAAATGACGGGTTTGTCGAAGGTCAAGGACTATTCTCAAGTAGTTTTGTATCTCCAAAATTCGATTTCTCGGATGTTTATATTGTTGACTCTAGTGGAGAAGAAGACGTATATGGATTCTCTCCACTCTTCCTTGCGACAGACTCTGGTGGTGTAAGAACAATTGTCCAAAGAGGTGGTGTCGGTGAAATTAATTATAGAACAGGTCTTATTCGTATTAAACCGAGTGTCATTCAAGATAACACATCGGTAACATTTACTGCAAGACCCCAAAAAATTTCTGTTAATGCCAAACAGGAAATGGTGTTAAATGTTGTCCAAAGAGAAGTGAGGATAACGGGTCAGTAATGTTTGGATCTGTTTTTAAAAACACGACAAAAACTCCAGAGTATAGATTTGAAGAAATCTATGGGGACTACAGTAGTAGATTTTCTCAAACACAAAGAGAAAATCCACCACCAGCGTTTCCGGATTTTCCCAGAGCACCAACACCACTTTTAAGTAGCGGTGGGGGTGGTATTGGATATTACGCTGTTAGTCTACCCAACTACTTAACATTGAATGGCTTCACTGATTTTGTTTCATTAGTTAGTCAATACTATGATTGGTTGCACCTTGGACAAGATTACATAGATCCAATTAACGCAGTTGACGGTGAGTTCATTCCCGGCGGGTATGGATCTGGATACTATTTTTCTCCGGAATATCTTTCTATTCTTATTGATTATGAAAAAGTAGGTCTTGAATTTGGACAAGTATTTGGAGCAGATCCAACTGGTTTCATCGGTGATCCTGTTCTCAGAAAATCAATAATGAGACGTTTCGTTTCTCAGTACGCACCAGGCTTAATTAATGAATCGACTCTAAACAAAGACACCGGAACCGAAAGACATATTATAAAAACTCTCGGGCAAATTAGACAAAATTTTTATACAAAAAAATCAAACATTGAGAGTATTAAATGGTTGTTCCAAAGCATTTATGCTGGATCCAACGAAATACCCGAAGTAGAAGTATACGAACCTAAAAGAGATATTTTGCGACTCGATGGTGGAGTTCCGGATTTTAACGCACCAAATTTAGATTTAGAAAATGGTATTTACTTTACTGGAACCGGAGTTGGATTATTCGGTCAGGGTAAATTAGTTTTACACGATAATTGTTGGTATCACGATTACTCATATCTCTTGAAAGTTAAAAACGTTACAGATCAAAGGCAGGACGAGGCTTTTGAAATCGTAAATAGCATGTTCCACCCAGCAGGACTTCAACTTATTTTCAACAAGGAAAACGATGAGTATGTTCCACCAGATGACTTTGATGGAACTTTTGGTGCAACAGAAACATCTCTCATCGGTAACTATTTGGCATATAGACTCAACGACACAGTTGGTTTGACGGCATCAACTGGTTGCACATTTGACTTAGACCTTGACGGAAGTGCAGATGAATTTAAAACGTTTAATCATCCAGCGTGGAGCGATGAAATAAATGGAACTGAATCGTTTGATGAATCCACAGGTCTATGGTCGGGGTCCTCTTTTGGTAATATAAATATTGGTGACTTTTTCTTTTTAAGTCCGGCAGATCAATCTCCGAATATTAGTTCACCTAGTTGCACATAAGGAACTGAAATGGTTACATCACAACGATCAATTGGTATTGATAATGCAAAAACTCTTTATGACACCATCCGTGGTGATGACACTAATTGGTTGTTGTTTTTGGGTGGAACAGAGACACCTGCCAGTGAATTAAATTCGATTGATGATGATCAGCAAGTTTGGGAAACAACAAACTTTTTACAGAAAGTCAGATCGAGTGATGTTGAGGTCGTTGCAAAGAGAGTTGACTGGAGAAGAGGACAAGTTTTTTACCCATATAGATCATCAGGGATTCCGGCCGGTGAAACTGGTGCGGCAAGAAACTACTATGCAGTAACTGATGACAATGAAGTTTATGTGTGTATGGGATCAAATGAAAAAAATAGATCCGATTTAAATGGATTAAGTTCCTCCACGGTAAAACCAACAAGAACAAATGACAACCAAGTTTTAACTGACGGATACCGATGGAAATTTTTATACAAAATAGATTTGGTTAAATCAAAATTCAAAACCACAAACAATATTCCTGTTCCTGATATTAATGAGTATGATGCAATATCATCATCAATCAGTGTCGAGGACGAGGCAAAAAGAAGAGGCTGCGGCAACAACGTGGGTGAGACTGGTGCCTGTTGTTTCTACCACAAAGAAAATGAAGTAGAGGCTGTCACCGGCACAGTATTTAAAAAGGGTGATTTTGACTTCTGTATGGATAACGCTCTTTGTTCTAAGTGCTTCACAATAGCACGAAAGATGAATAGAGAGTTTACATTCACAAAAAATACTGTCTGTTCTACAGGGCCGACAGGAACAAACGGTCCTTGCTCATCAACGATTCCGATTCTTTCTGGATACGAAAGAGCGTTAAATAATGCAAAATACTTTTCTCCAAACTCAAACAATAAACTTCAAGCAGAGGTTTATCGAGATGCGAAAGCAAACGAGGGTGTCATTCATAACGCTTTCATTGATTTGAGTGGTTTGTCTGAAAGTGATCTAACGATAAGCGAGGAAAGTCCAGAAATTACTTTAAGTTCACTTTCTGGAACCGGAGCAAAAATTGTATTGACAACATACGCAAAGGGACAAAGTTATGTTGTCGATGGAATTAAAGTTGTATCTGGTGGATCGGGCTACAATGATGTGACATGCGTTGACTCTGCGGGGGATCTTGAAAATAGAATCACATTTAGTCTTGATTATCAAGGAGGTCTTTTTGCCGATCCGAGAAGAGTTTTAAATGCGGCAAAAGTCATGGTAAAAGTCGTCGTCCGCACAGATAAAATCAGTGAAAATTTTGGAACCGATCAAACGACTTTCAAACGATATGGTTTGCTCCGTGATGTTGAAGCAGTAAACGATACGGCAAACTTTATTGCTGGATCGCAAACAAATAGAGATCAACTAGAAACGTTTTCAAACTTGCATAAAATTAGAATCGCTAACAAGGGTGGAGGCCCTTCCATCGCTACTGATGCGTTTTCACTAAACGACGATCTTACAAACAAAACAGATACTTCGTCGGCGAATCTCACAAAAATTGCAAGTTTACAAACCAGTAAATCTAAATCATTAAAAACCACGGCGACAAGTAGAGTCGCAAGTTTCAGTGCCATTAGTGGATCTGCCGCTGATATTGAAATTATTTCAACAAAAGACACTCCTTTTGTTTCTGGAGATACCATTGCCAATAATAGTAGTATTTCTGATGAATACAATTTTAGCACCACTATATCATCTCCAACAGTTAAAAAGTTTACAGGAAAAGTAGTTTCCTCAAACTCAACTGATATAACCGTGACGACACAACCGAGAGAGGTTTCATTTTCTTTCCTATACACTTTAGGTAACTATTGAGGTAACAAATGCCAAGAAATATTTTTCCATTTAAAATATCTGACGATGAACCAAGAACCCCACTTTCGGTTTCACCATATAATTCAAGAGTCGTTGAGCATATGTTGGATTCGTTTGATGATGCCAAAAACTATAAGTATGTTGCTTTTAGACCCGGCTATCCCTTGCAAGCAGCAGAACTAAACGAGATTCAAGAATACTTTTACCTAGAGTTTTCAATTATTGCTTTCATTACGAACGCATGGAACGCTTACTCTGGCACACCTGCCGCTCAGTTTGAAGAGACTGATTTGCAGTCATATGCCGGACCTTTCTGGGATGGAGCGACACCCATCGTTCCTTACGATCAAATTGGTTACAATACTCTTCTTGCAGAGGGAACAATCAATAGCGACACCCTTCCCGCACAACTCTTTGACATACCTCAACTCGTTGATGTTACCGATCAAGGAGACACCATACGAGTAGAATTGAAAGAAGGATTTTATCACGCATCAGTAACGACGGGGAACGATACAGTCGATAATAATTTTAGATATGCGATTTATTATGAATCAATTCCCGGAACGAATATTGCGGAAATTGAAAAACGAGACAATGGAAAAACTTACGTCGGATTTTCCATGACTCAATCATACATTTCCCCATCTCAGTTTGCTGGTGAAACAGCATTAACCGATCCATCATTGAATGATAATTCATCTGGATTTACAAACGATGTGGCCGCTGGTGCGAGACGAGTTAAATTTAATTTTAATAGAGTTGTTACCACAGACACCCCCGCAGGAGTTTTTGGTGGTGGTAGTCCAGTGAACTATAATCAAAACTGCATTGTTCTTTACATAGATCACGAACAGAAAAAAGTTAGATATGGAAACGGTCTTCCCGTATTTGTTCAATCTACCAGTGGACCTGGTAGTTTTGGAGGATATGAATAGTAATGGTGTGTGAATATACAAAATATATTCCAGAAAGTATTGGTGGTGAGGGAAACCCAGATCAAGAGGAATATCTATTTTCTCAAAGTTATTTGGGTGGACTACCTCCAGGCATTGCACCGAAACTGTGGAGTCCCGATGACTTGAGAAGAGGCTACAATGTTCTTCATCTTACACCAGAGGACTTTGACGAGAGTGATGGATCTTGGAGAGATGTTGACGCAGGAATTAACTTCCTTCCCAGTGATCCACCAGAGGGGCCTGCGTTTGGTGATTTAACTAATTCAGCACCAAAACTTGTACGAAATATTGTTTATAGCGATGATGTAAGAAAAGATGCACTCTTTTTTGATCAAAGAGTAAAACAGTTTCTTTCCGTCGAAGATTTTTATGGAAAAACCTTTTTTAATATTAACAAGGGTAAAGATGTTCTCATGTATGCAGTGATGAACAATCCATACAACAAACAAATTAAATATAATGCAGACTGTCTAACGGATCAAGATTGTGGTCAAGGTGGTTCAACAAATCCATCCAGTCCTCCACTTTTGGTAAATCAAACAATGAAAGAAGCGTATCCAAATTGGCCGAATCTGGATCCATATCTTCCTAATAATTGGCCTGTTGGAACATCAATTTCACAAGGAAGATATGGGGCACTTTACACGGCAGGTGAAGCAAGATATGCAATTTTAAATAATTTTGCTGGAGGTAATAGTTGGAATTTTTCTGGTTACTATTACGCATATCCTCCGGGTCAACCTTTCTTGCCAGGATTTACGGATGTTGAATTTACGACAAATTATGAGGGTGCGAATAATCAGGAATTAAGATATTCTGGTCATATTGGTGCCGTGTTACAGGACACTGATGACGACGGAATACCAGACTTTATTCCAACTGATGGAGGTTCCGTTAGAGTTGAAATTACCGCTGGTAATATTATGGATTTTGAACCTCATATGTTTGGATCCTTTTTGCGTCTCTCTAGTGGTTATTTTTTATACCCAGAATTAGGTTTACCACCAAAAACTTCTTTCCCAGATCATACAATTTATGCTCTGTTTGATGGTTCTCGTGGTGCGGTTAATCCAATTAATACCATATCACAAGAAGAATATGGAGTGGACGTTATCCCCAACCAAGAAAATCCAGCAGGTCTATATGTCGGTCCTGATTACGAAGTTTTTGAATTGAATCCAACACACATGGGAAAAAGAGTGCAAGTATCGTTACCCGAACAAGGTATCGAAATTTCAGAGTTTTCTACACTTGTAATTTCTGAACTTATCATGATAAAGGCAAAAGATCCAGAAATCATAGACGAAGAATATGATCCAACTTATATCATACCCGATGATGTTGTTCAAAGAGTAGAGGGATACATGGCTTGCAAATATGGTATGCAAGATAAACTTCCACCAAGGCATCCATACAAACGTTTTTGTCCGGGCTCTGAGCCAATTCAAAATCAATTATCACCGGATTTCTCACAATCGAGAGATAATAATGTACCACCCGAAGAGAGATCAGGTGGACCTTTTTCAGTTCTTGGATTCTTTCCACTCTACTCTACACCAGAGTTTGCAAAAGCAGCGTCACCGACACCGAGTGTTGCAAGAACACCAAACGAAGCATCAGAGGGAAAAATTGGTTATCACACTCATGTCTTAAACGGTGTTACATATTACATGCCGAACGGTTTGGATGTGATCAATCAACAGTATCACGGTAATTACAAAGAGGCATTGAGAAATGAGCCACAATCGGATCGTTATGGAATTTACTCACAAGACAATGATATTGATGAAAAAAATTACACATACTTTGCTTTAGGTGAAGATCAAATGATAACTGCCGACAGTTTGAATCAATTTCAAGAAAACATGTGGAAGGGTATAAGTCTCCTCGGTGACGCACAAAATAGTTGGCAATATTTTAGAAATCCCGCTCAGGGTAATAGTGTTGCATCTTCTTTCTGGAATGGTGCGACTCCAAAATATCCAAATAAACACCCACTTGGATATGCTTTTGGATTGAACGACAGTAAAATTTTCACATTAGAAAATCCTATTAAGTTTGAAAACTTCACTGATACAATTAAGGTAACTTTCAACGAAATGGATTATGTTACCAAAACCAGATCACTTGGAAATCTAGACAATGGATTCGTATATCCAGTTTCTCTTTCACATAAAATTTCTGCGAAAGAAAACTTTGAATTGTTTATACCAAAGAGAGATACGGGAACAACTTATGTCGGACTGAAGGTTTCTCAAACCGAAATTACAGATCAAGACGATTTATCATTAAGATCGGTAAGTTCTAATTTTAGAGGCACATTTAGAATGCAAATTACATTTACTGGAGCGGATTTTGAGGTCGCAGATAGCGAAAGCGATATTTCAAACTTTGAGCCAGTTTTCTACATAGATCACATAAATAAAAAGATTAGATACATGAATAATCTATTAATCGCAAATATTACTTGAGGTAAACATGGGAGTAGAAGACAACGATTTTGATATCAGTGATCTTGATGCCAATACCACCTTTTTTGAGTGGGCATCAAAAACAAACACTGATATAATTGGAAAATTAAACCGGATGCGTCTTTACGATGGTATCTCTGGAGACGGCATTAATGTCGTTGTCGGAACCACTACAATCACTGAGGCAGGATCTCCTACACCAACAGCGATCTCAGCAGGTGATATTTTTGTTGAGATGAGCGGCACTGTCGCTAAAGGTGTTACATTTAATGGTGATGTTAGCATTAACGGCACTTTAAATTATGACTTTTCCCAAGCGTTTGGTGGTGTCAAGACTGTTAGCATCGGCTTTAGTGGAGCAACCGCTGGTTTAACGGCAGGTGATCTCGTTCGATTCGACGCTGATCTCAATGGTCTTACTCTTGCCTCTGCCGACTCTGCTACAAATGCAGAGGTTCTCGGTATTGTAAACGGTGAAAATAACAATCTTGTTTCTGTTACAACTCATGGTTTTGTTGGTGCAAATGCTTTAAATATCGCTAACGGTGGTCTCTCTGCCGGTTGCATTCACTTCCTTGATCCAGACAATCCAGGCAGACTTACAAACCAAGAGCCGAATATTATTGGACAAGTTTCAAAACCAGTGTTCCTTGCAACAGGAGCAACCTCTGGAATTTTCTACAATTATAGAGGACAACTTCTTACTGGAACTGGTGGAACGGGTGACACGCAAGCAGACAATAATGCGTTCTTTTTAACAACAACAGCCTCTGGGTTAGCACAAAGTGTATTTGATACGTTCACCGTTGGTAAAGTTATTTCTTATGATGGGGATTACAAACTCACAGAACTAAACGACACTGAAAGTATTGTTGGTATCGTTGTTGCTGAACCATCATCAACCGTTGTAAAAGTTGTAACCTCTGGTTTCATTAGTGAAAGTCCGGTAAATAAAACAGGACCTTTGCGTGTGAACTCAGACAGTGAATTGTCAAGTGATGTAACATCTGGTCCTGTCGTCGCTGTGGGTGCGGCATTTGGTAGTGATACCATTTTGGTGTTTAACCCAACGCTCGGTGCGGCAAATGCCTTTAATGGTGGAACTGGTGGACAACCACAATACGCAAGAAACGCTTTCCCAAATGTGGGAGGAACCACAGCATCTACAGGTGGTGTTTCTTATGTAAACAATAACTTACTTGTGAATGGATCCATGTCTATCTGGCAAAGAGATCAGGGTGTTTCGACATCATACACTGGAACTGGTAGTGTATATTTTGCAGATAGATGGGTTCGTCTCAACAATAGTGGAAA
>CAACVD010000384.1_pt1 | contig 21440 bp, 25 predicted proteins | sample 2381771 | NCBI WGS metagenome assembly CAACVD01 (sample SAMEA5211965, study PRJEB30684) | marine metagenome | biome: Marine; feature: Epipelagic; material: Water | collected 2015-10-15 | depth 15 m | reverse complement strand
AGCGTATCATTAGAAGTAAGAATATCTGTATCGTATTCGTGTTCGTCAATAAGTTCTTTAATTCCTTCAATAATATGTTCTTCGGTTTGTTGGTAGGTTGTGAGTAGTGTAGGCATAATGGAAAGGATACAATTTTGGATGAATGGCGAACACGAAAACACAGAGGCAAGACTTGCGTTTATTAACCAGCAAGTCAAAATAGCGTGCGACCGACTTGGAGTTAATTTTAGTTTTGAGCGAGTATCCAAAAAAGAATGGGAGGAAAAGCAAAAGGAAAAGGAGTTTATTGAAAACTTCAAGAAAACTACTATGGGCGTTATTGAAGTTATGTTGGAGAAGATTGACGAGAAAAAACGAGATATGAAAGAATATGACTATATGGAATTAATGAAGCATTTGAAAATGGCGTGGGAACTGGTGGAAGAAGTCCAATCCAAACAAAGAGTATTAATTGTTAAAGAAATTGTGAATGATTTTTGGAAAGGTATTTCGCAAAAGTTATGAAATGTTTAATGTAAAATAATAATACAATATAATTTAAATATTTTTTATTTTTCCATATATAATGAGAGTTTTAGAATGCTGGGACGATATTGAAAAATATATTATTTGTAAAATTAATAACCAAATAGAAGAAGATACTATGACTGACTATACCATTTTTGATTTAATTAATGGAAATGTTTTCACAGAACACATATTAGACGACTTTGAAAAATATAATATAGAAGACCAAGACCGAGCAGAAGACGGAAGTGCTATATGCGACTGGTGTATTTTTCATTTTCATTTAGACGACAACGAATTAGAAAAATGCCGAGAGTATTTATTTTTACATTTACACCGAAATGAAAAAATAATAAAAAACGCATTTGAAAAAAACGAAGAAACTAACTGGAAACGCTATTTAATGATTAATGCTGTTTGGAATAAATACAAAAAAGATATTATAGGTTAGTCTGTTTCCTCTGTTTGTTCCTTTATACAAGTTGATTTACAACTACACATTACCATACATTTACATACTAAATCTCGCAAGAACTCAAATAATATTTTTAACCATTTCATATTTACTATATGGAGAGAAAAATATTATTTTTTTATTTTGCCTTTCGCCCAATCAATCACAATATCCATATTTTTTTCTTTTGCTCTTACTAATTCGCCAACCTTTTTTGCTCCGTGTCTTTTAATCACTTCACTCGCCGTTAGTATTTTTCTTTTGCCTTTATTTAATGGGCGACACGCCGAAGTATCTATATTTGCGGCACTACACATTACCTTTTTACCTTTTAAAAACTCCCTCATATTCACCCATTTTTCCTCCTTGAACCAACTGCTTAAACCTCCTTCTGGTTTTTCTCCTTTATATCTACCACCTCTTTTTTTATATTCACTTACTATTCTACCAGAGCGATATGCTGACGACTTGGGATTTTTTGCTACGATTTCATTTTTTACTTTCAAATACAACTCTTTATTTACAACATTAGACGGCACTTTATCCATTTATGTATAGAGAGAATATTTTAATTAATTAGGGCAACCGAAAACAGATGCTTTTACATTTGTGTAATTATCAACGCTGCTTGTATTTTCTAATTTTATATCGGTTAGTCCGCCGAGTTTTGCCTCAAAATTAGCAAAACGAAGTGTTCCAGCAGTATTATTTGTGGGGAATAATTCAGTTAGTATATCATAATTGACGCCGTCGCCACTTACCAAAACAGCAAGTCCGTCAAATGAACTTGTTGCTGTGTCTGTATAGAGAAGATTTACACTATTCATTTCGCTAATGTCTGCTGAACCAGTTTGTGCTCCGCTATTTAATGTTGTGTTATTTGCGATATTTCCAAAAGAACCTTTATTAACTACTTCTGTGATTTTAGTAGATACTACACTATCACTTGCTAAAACGACTGGGAATGAGGCACTTGCTAATGCTTGGCCCTTTACAAAATCGGCGATTTCTACTTCTACATCGCCGTTGTTTGTTATGTGAATTGGTTTGGCGGCGTTTGTTCCATTTCTACCCATAATTAATACACCAGTATCACTTACACCAATAGAAGCACCTTCAATATAATGAGAACCAGCAGCAGTAGCAGCGGACGCATTACCAGCAGTTTGGAGTGTAGCAGTAGCAGGGTCGGTGTTGTTTGAAACTGAAACACTACCAGCAATATTACCAGTATCACAGGCAGTTATATTGCCGTCAATTGAACTTAATAAACCATTAGCGGTGGTTTGATTTGCTGAAGTAGAAGCACCAGAAGGCAAAGCAGAACTGGAAACAACTACCGCACCAGTATTACAGGCAGTTATTTTTCCGTCTATGGAAGTTGTATCTCCAGCAATCGTGCTTAAAGACGCATTACCAGAAGTTTGGAGTGTAGCGGTCGCAGGGTCAGTATTATTAGAAACACTCACACTACCGCTTACTGGTTGTGTTGCTGGAAAATTACCAACATTAATAGTTTGTCCGCTAATATCCGCAGTAAAACTTCCGCTTACATCAATAGGGGTTGTATTTTTAATTTCTACTTCTAATTGATTTCCACTATTGACTTCTACACGCTCCCAAGAATTACCATTCCAACCATAAATGGACGAATGTTGTGTGCTATTCGTAATAGGCATTTTATAAAATATAATAATATTATTTTTTTTTTATATTTTATATATTTTTAATTTACTCACCACTCTTTTGATTTTTCATAGTTTTAGATTTTTTTTTTTTTAGTTGAGAGAGAAGAAAAAAAAAATATGAAAAAGTGGTTTTGGCGAAAATCTCGTGAGTAAATCCTTAACCACCATATCCCTTGAATATTTGTTTTAATGGTTTTCTTCTATATTTCGGTGTTTCTCTATTTCTAAAATCTGGTGGTTTGTGTGCTGTTGGTTGTGGTTCAGGGTCTTTTACTTTTTCTTCTTCAGGTGGATTTAATAATATATTCAATTGCGTCATAGTTCCTAATGTTGCCTCCATTAATATAAACATATATTAAAAAAATATTTATATTAATATGACTTATATGGGAGTGGGGACTTAATACGGAGGGGCGGTGGGAAGTTGTTTTTCCTCTATATTATTAATGAGTATTTTAATTCCATTCATTCTTATATATTCTCTAATTTTTAAACAATCCCTACAAAATACAACTTTATCCTTATGCTTCGTAGTTATATCGCTACAAAATACACAAGTATATTTTTTTTCCTTAAATATCTTCATTTATATTATTACTATATTTCTTTTTACATTCATCTCTTAATTTTTGTTTTCGTGCTTCATAATCGTCTATTTTCTTTTGTTTATCTCTTTCTTTTTTCGCTAAATAATATTTTCGTTGTGCCTTGCGTCTTGCTTGTTTTCCTTTATCTGTTTTAAAATATCGTTTCGTTGCCTCTAACATTTTTTCATTTCTTCTTTTCTTTTTATCTACAAACTCATTCCAGTCTTCTATTATAGCATTTAATTCATTAAAACAATCAGGGTCGCTGTGCTGTAAATCCATTAATAATTCACCTACAGACATTTGATTTTCTGCCTCTGTATCGGTTTCCATAACTATATATATATATCATTTTTTATTTATTTCTTTTTCTTTTTAATTATAACCTTCTTTTTCTTTTTAGGTTCAGGTTTAGGTTCAGGTTCAGGTTCAGGTTCAGGTTCGTCGTCAATCATATCACACACTTCAATCTTCGTGCCTTCATAGTCAAAGTCGCCAGACCAATTCTTCGTCGCAACCAACCAATCATATATTTGTTTTTTATTTAATTTCCATATACGCTTTCGCTCTTCATTCTGCGTATAAAACTTTCTATTAATTATTTGTAATTTGGTTTTAATAGGTTCATAGGTCATACTTCTTGGGTTGTATTCAGCAGCGTTACAAAACTCAATCCATTTGTTTTTTAGTTGGTTCGGCGTTAGAGTTTCCATTTCTTCGTCGTCCCAGTTAATCACCATATCCTCCAAAAACTCCGCAAAAGTAGTTTTGTTAATTCCAATCACAGACAAATGAAACTCTGTTTTACAATCCTTTTGGTGCTTCTCAAAACTAAACTCCTTATATGCTTGACTTTCAAAGTTTTCTTTCAAATATTCTAAAATGGTTTTCAAATATGCTGGATTTTTAAAATAACCATATAACTCGTTAAACCATAATTCATTTCCTATCTTATCACTACTACAATTAATAATATAAAATCTGCGGTCAGTCCCAGACACTTTAAATAGTTCGTCATTATTCGTCGTAATCATAAACCGAATATAATTCGCACACTCATACGGCGACATATATAAATCTCTAATCGTCATTTTTGTATCTGTAATAAACTTCTTAAAACGCTCCATAAATATACTTATTGCTTTTTTATCCATTTCGTCAATATTAATAAATATCTTATCTTTCAGCATAGGGTTCTTATCTCCAAATATATAATTCATATTCTCAATTGAATATGAGTATCTCGCACCAATCAACGCCTCGCCTTGGTGATACAAACTGGTCTTACCAGAACCTTGTAATCCCTTAACAACTAAACAAATATTTACTTTATTTAATGTATCCCAAATCATATTAGTGAAATAATTTCTTATCATAAGTATCGCATTTGGGTCGCCATTTCCCATAGTTTTAATATGAGTTTCAAACATATCTATATATTTCTTTTTATCACTTGGACTTATCGGTTCATTATAATTTAAATTATCAAATCCCTTGAATGAATTAAATGTTTTCGTTTTTGTTTTTTCGTCATATTCTTCAAACTTAATATCTGGAATAAAATCCATAAAATCATAATAATTTTTTTCGTCATATTCTTCTGTATATAATTTTATAAACTCCCTTGAAAAACCTAACTCGCTAAATATATGCCGAATATCACTTTTTCCTTTTTCTTCGTGCTTCACCATTTCCCATTCACCAGTCTTGCGGTGCTTCTTCAACCAGACTGGCGGTTCTAACACCTTGCGAACATATTTTTCAAACTCCTTCGCTTTCATATTCAATTCATATTTTTCTTTTTTGTTTTCATACTGGAGCAACAATTCTCCAAACTTATCTTCATTATCTTTTTGTGCTACGGACATAATCCAATTTACATTTAATCCTTCATAGTCTTCTCGGTTGCCCCAAGTCGCCCAGTATTTTTTACAATCCTCCTCAACATATTTTGCTTTTTGTTGTTCGTCGTCCTTACAAATCTTTTTTGAAAACTTTATAAATGGAGTTAGTCCAGCGTCGCCAAAACTATTTTTTAACGCTGTTCCAATCTTCCACCAGTCTTCATATTTTGTATATCTAAAATCTTTTAAACAATTCAAAAACGGATTTACTAAATCAACATATTTAATATAATCCTCGTCTGGTTCGTCTTCAATTGCTTCTTGGTAATCTCCAATTGCTTTTGAAACCTTCTTGCTCTTATATTGTTTTTTCTTATTTTCACCTTTATCCTTTCTATATCCAGCAATATATTCAGCAATAAAAGACACCATAGCGTCCTCATTATCTTCAATATCATAAATCATATTTTCACCCATAAACTTACGAGGGCGAACTGGTTTTTTATCTATTTTACAAGGCGTTATGCTTGGAGGCAAAATCATATTAAATCCATTTAATATTTCTAAACAATAATTTGTCCGCTGAATATTCAAAGGCAACTCGTCCATAATTTTCATTAATTTTTTTGATTTTTTAATATTGACTAAAACACCACGATTTAATTGAGTGCTACTTTCAAATACCCCTATATTATCAGGGTTAATCTCTTGTTGCTTCGCAAATAAATCTCTTGTATTTTGACTTGCTACATAGGTCAAACCTTCCTTGACCCACATATCAAAATCCAAACCAATAATATAATCACCATTTTCTTGCCGACCAGTTCGCATTCCCCAATTTTGGGATTGACCCCAATATTGCTTTGCTTCGTCGTGCGTAATTTTATTCCAACCACCACCATAACCCCCCTTCAACATAGGTGTCTTTTTAGAAGACACATTCCATAAAACATACTTACGCTTTTTGAAATCTGCGACACAATCCATACTTGATATATATATGATATATCTTATTTTTTTTAAATCAATTTTTTAATTAGATTGACCTAACTTTTTTGTTTTTTGTTTTTTGTTTTTGTGTTTTGTTTTTTGTTTTTTGTTTTTTGTGGGTTCTTTTTTTTTTCTGTAATAAAAGCAATTCAATTTTCTTTAAATGGCGGTCTGTTTTTCTTTTTTAATTTGCTATAATTTTATTTCAATTTACTGAAAAAAAGAAAATTAGGTCGTATGCTTTTTAATAAACTTCTTATATTCTTTTATTTTCTTTTTTATTTCTTTTTCTTTTCTCTCCTCTTGTTGCTTCTTAAACTCTTCTACATTATGTTCTTTTATTCTTTCTTCCGCTAATTTAAATATATCTATATCCCTCTCGCAACCAGTAAATATTCTATTTGTATTTAAACACGCTATTGCTGTGCTTCCACTTCCCATAGTAAAATCACAAATTAAATCACCTTCATTAGAGTAGGACTTTATTAACCATTCTAATAAATCTACTGGTTTTTGTGTTTTATGTATGGATTTGGACGGATTGCTAAACTCTAATATATCGGTTGGGTGTTCGTCTGTGTATGTTTTCGTGTTTGTCCGCTCCTTCATATATTTATTTTCATATATCTTACAATATTTTTTGGTGCTTCTGTGTAGTGTGATTGGTTTGTCTAATTCTATTTTTTGTGAATTATATGTGTGTCTTTCTTTATCCACAATATCTTTTTTAAATACATATATATTCTCGTGGTCTTCTTGTAATTCTAAAATAGAAGTTGGGTGGTAAAAACCTCCGTTATTTTGTGGAGTTAGTGTTTTTTCTCCGTATGGTAATACTTGTTTGTGTGTTCTTTTATCTACATAAGCGGTCAAACCTTCTTCCATTTGTGGATTATATGTTCCACCTTCTTTTTTGAATACATAGATATTTTCGTGGTCTTCTTCTAATTCTATAACAGAAGTAGGGTGTCTTGTTCCATTATTATTTTTAGGTTTATGTTGTATAGAATTATCTTTATCATATATTTCTGCCCCTAACTTTCTTTCTTTTGTTTTAGTCCAATCTCTTTTATTATCTTCTCCTTCTTCCATTTGTGGATTGTATGTTCCACCTTCCTTTTTGAATACATATATGTTCTCGTGTTGTCTTAACGGCATTTTATTCGCAGAAAGAAAACCAACCTTTCTTGATTTTTTCCATATTAAATCATATTTAAACCATTTCTTATTACTTTCTATTAAATTAAAACCAAACTTGGTATTACAAAAAAATATAATAACAGCATTAGGTTTCATTATTCTTTTTATTTCAATCCACATTTTATCTAAATCTATCGGTGTATCCCACTTACAATTCGTAGTTTTTCCCCAGTTCGTAGTAGTATAGGGCAAGTCTAATACAAACAAATTAACAGACTTATCAGCGACCTTCTTAAAGTAGTCAAAACAATCTAAATTGTGAATATCCATTATATATATATATGATATATACTTACTCACGAGATTTTCGGCAAACTCCTTTTTTTTATTTTTTTTTTTTTCTCTCTCTCAACAAAAAAAAAAAAAAAGTTTTAAGTCAAAATACTGAAGAGTGGTGAGTAAAATATTTTGAAATCTCTTACCATAATTGTTAAAAATGAAAAATAAAATAAAATATAAAAGCATAAAATCGTGTGTATTTTAAAAGTGGGTCAATAATGGCAAAAATGGGTCAATAATTGCCCTATATATCATTTTTCAAAAAAATTGATTTGTTTTTATTAGAATAAAATAAATATAAACACTATACTATGGCGAACTTCAAGGATAGTCCCCATTTTCAAAAGTTTGACGACTACTACACCCCTGCTTGGGTGTGGGACAAAATACAAAAACATATAGCAAAAGACAAAACCATTTATGAGGCGTGTTGTTATAAATCTTATCAATCAAAATCACCTGCTTACTGGATTGAGAAAGGTTATAATGTTATTTATAATTTTGAATGGGACTTTTTAGAAAATAATGTGGAGAGAAATGAATATGATATTATTATCACAAATCCGCCTTTTGAAACAGAAATTAAGAAAAAAATATTAAAAAAACTTGCTGAATTAGACAAACCTTTTATTATTATTATGAACTCGTGTAATGTATTTTCAAATTATTTTCAAGACACCTTTGCTGGAAAAGATATTAAAATCGCATTTCCTCGTGGGAAACTACACTACGGAAAGTTATTGGAAAATGGAGAATTAGTAGAAAAGAAAAATACTTCATTTTATAGTTGTTTTGTATATTATAAAGTAGATTTACCTACATTTGTGTAAATGTATATAGAGAAACGATTTAAATAAAACTCAATATTTTTTATTAGCATAAATGGACTACAAAGCGTATTCCGTATTGAAAAAAAATATGAATGAAAGTCCCCTTAATAAAAGAAAAATTATATTTAGTCTTCATAATGAATATTTTGATACTAAATATAATTTTGATGTTTTCAAAAATATAGACACACTATTTAATTATGGGTGTAAAAATCATACACCGAAAGAATGGCGTAAGGCGTATTTGTCGCTTTTTATTTAATCTTCTGTAAGTGTTTCTAAAAACGCAATAAAATCTTCGTGTTCTTTTTTCTTTTTATCGTCTTCTGCTTTTCTTTGTGCTGGTGTTAATCGCTTTCTTCTTTCTCTTTCTCTTTTATCAATTCTATCTTGTGCTTTTTTAATATCTTCTATAGAAAACTCTTCTTTTTTTTTCTTTTTTTGTTTCTTTTTAGGTTTTTCTTTTTCTTCTTTTTCTTTTTTCATAGTATCTTTTTTATCTTCTTCTTTCAAAAACTTTTTCAACTCTTTTTGTTCTGCTGAAGTCGGTAATAATTTACTAAAGTCTATTTTAGATTTATTTTTTATAATTAAATCTATTAATTGTGTTTTATTTAATTTTGAATATCCTTTAATATTGTGTTGTTGTATTAAATCTATTAAATTACTTCTTGGGTGTTTTTCAAGTTCATCTCTTCTCATTTTATATATATACTAATAATATTTTTTTAGTTAATGTTTTCATTAATTTCTTCTTCAAACATATCTAACCACGCTCGTGCTTCTTCTTTTGCTTTCCATTTCTTTTTTGCTTCACGACAGCGTCGCATAAACTCTTGTTCTTTTTCTTCTTCCAATAAACATTTTTTATGGTAATCACGCTGTTTCCAATCTTTACTATTATTTTTTTTACTAATGAACTCTCGTCCGTTTTTTCTATCCGTTCCTATAATAGGTAATGTTTTTCCACACCTTAAACATTTCTTCTTAACCATTATAAATATATATCACATTTTTTTTTTAATATATATTTATTAAATAATTAGATTGACCTAACTTTTTTCTGGGGGTTGTTGTGGTGCTTTAATGTGCTGAATAAATGCCGTGTTGTCTGCCCCCAAATCGTCTGGAACATTAAAATCACTATTTAATATACGGACACGCATAGAGTTTAAATATTGAGTTGCTCCGTTGTGCTGATATACAATTGCGTCAGCAGTCGTTCCAGTTGTATAATTTTGATTTTCATAATAACGACCCACCACGCTGAAAATATTTGTTTTCATAGAATTATTTGTAATTAAATCGGTTTGAATACCTCCTTGTAATTCTACCAAATAATATCCAAAATCAAAATTGGTGGATGCTATATCGCCAGAGGCAAAAATAGGTTCTGTTTGATTTATGTTTGTTGTTAATCCGCTGTTTCCGCTTAAATCTGGAACATTCCGCCAAGTTGTTCCTGTTTCAACAACACCGACATCCACACCAGCATTTCCGCTGGTTACTTCAATACCTATTTGTGGATTGCTGCCGAAGTTAGGGACTTTAACGCCGAGTGTTGTATTATCTACATATTCTTGTGGAGAAATTGCTAATGTATTTAAATTAAAACCTAATTGATTTTCCCATAAATTAATTTCTGTATTTTTTCCGTCTTTCACGATTGTAGAAAAAAATCCGTGAAATAATATTCCGCTATATGCTGTAATCAAATTATAGTCAGTTGATGTGCCTATTTCATTATATCTTACCGCTTCATTTCCACTATCATAAAAAGGGAAATGTGTATAACTAAACTTAAACCTATTTGTGTCTTCATCTACATTTAATTCAAACTCATTTGTCCCTACAAATCTGGGAGAAGTTCCACCAGCAGCACCATAAAAAAACTCTTTTTGTCCGTCAGTCATTCTTATAAAACACGCTTCGTCTGTTTGTGTTGTTAGTAAATCGTCATTTGTGCTTATTAATAAAGTATTATCGGTTGTGCCGACAACATTATTAAAAATTGTGGTTTGGTTATTCAAGGTCATTAATCGTGTGAAACGCTCGGCAAAATCTGCTGGTGTATAATTGCCTTTCGGCATAACAATTGATTTTTTACCTAAAATAGGAAAATATTGTGTGGTGTTCCCTATAACTTGTGTTGTGAGTGTGGCATCAGCACGAGAAGTGCCGACACTTTTTAAATAATCTGGGTCTGTTACATCTACAAAAACTTCAAAAGGAGGGTCTGTTCCAAGTCGTCTTGCTCGTAATGAAAGTGTTTCACTTACATATTGATTTACACCGCCGCTTACAAATGTTAATGTAATAGGGTGTATAACCTCTTCGCCATTTAATTCAGTATATTTAAATTGTGCTGTAATTTTTGCTGCTGGTTTTACACTACCAGTAATCGTATATTTTACTTGTGTTAATTCCATTACTTCGTATCCGCTTGGTGTTGTTTTTCCTGCGACTACATAATAATCATTATCTACATCTGCTTGTGTTTTTGCTGTGTTTCTTGCTAAATCACTAAACTTTGCGTCTGTATCAAAATTAACAACATAATAATAAAAATTAAAACCAATAGTGGTTTCTTCTTCTAAAACAATTTTACCTGCGTTCGCCCCTCTACTATCAATAATGGATTTATTAACTACAATTTGGTCGCCAGTTTCAAGAACAATAGGACGACGCAACTGCGTAGCAAAATCGCCATTCTTATAAACTTCTTCTGCGTCTTTTTGTCTTAATTGTAAAAATATATTATTGTTATTCATAACTATAATATATTACTATAAATTAATTATGTTTTATTTATTTTATAAATATGAAATTAAATATGTGCCGTCGCTACTCACTTGGAGGCGTTTGGGGACTTCACCGAAGTAATGGAGGACTAATTGTGAATTGATTGGGAGTGTGGTTTGTGCTCCAGCAGCAGCAGCGTCAAAGCAACCAGTTCTTTCAAAAATATATTCCATTTGTTCTACACGCTCACCTACACGAAAACAGCGGTAATCTTGTGCCCCTAAATAATCTTTTGTTGTGTTGGTGTCTAAAACGCTTGTGCCGTCGCTATTATCGTCTAAATCCAAGCGGTTCAAATACATATTACAAGTTCCCCACACATCGCTTAACATAGCGGTGGATTTGCTGGTCGTATCTAATCCGTCGCCCACAAGAAGAGTTCTGCCGTTAATGCGTAAATTATCTTTTTCGTTGTGTTGTAAATATGAGGTGAGTTTTCCCATTTTAGTGGATAGACCAGCGGATGCTCCTTGTGGTTCTTTAACTACTAAAAGTCTATTGAGAACTTTATTATCAAAACCTTTTAATTGTTTTTGAATAGATTGGACGCTGGTGAGTTTATTAGCAGTTAAATCGCTAATCGCATCTACAACAACCATATCGTGCTCTATTTGGACGAAATCTAATTGTGTTAATTGTTTTTCAAGAGAGTTGCGTGTTTCATTATCCATAATTTCATCAACCACTAAAATAGGTGGAGTTGTGTTTTGTGCTGTTCCAACAGCAGCGTTGTATTCTATTTCTAAACGAAGATTTTTAAATACTTTTGTAGGGAGAAAAGGGGTTGCTCTCAACATAGGTAAATAGGTTTTCAAATCTAACCACGATTGAAAAGTAGTAGTAGCGTCAGTAGTAAATCCTTCTGCTCCATTCAAAGGTGCGAGGTTTTTAGATTGTGCTGTATTTACATCTTCACCTTGAACTTCATAACCCATTCCAGAACCATTTAAAAAATGGTTAATAGAGCGGTTTGCTTCATTTGATTTATGAAAGTTTTTAAATGCCGCCCAGCGTGGAAATTGTATTTGTTGTGAAAGTTGTGTGTTTCCATCAAAAAGAGTTAATCGGTCAATAGTTTCGTAAGCACCAGCGGCGGCATTATAATTACCAGCGGTCGCTGTAACGCCAACATTCATAAGACGCATATTGCTTAAATAAACACTATCTACGCTGTCTAACGAAAAAGTTGCTATTTTGTTTGACTTATCAAGTCTAGGGTCTAAAATAGAAGTGCGGATATTTCCAGAGTAAAACGCCATTTATATAATTATAATATATTTTTTATTTGTAATATTAATATTAATATTTTATATATTTTTACTCACCACTCTTTTGATTTTTGAGAGTTTTAGATTTTTTTTTTTCAATCAACTATGGATGAAAAAAAAAATATGAAAAAGTGGTTTTGGAGAAAATCTCGTGAGTAATCCCTAAAATCTAAACAACTACAGCACTATGAAAATACAAATGGATATTAAATGGACTTGTGCTAATAGTGGTGTCGCTTGAGTTCAAAACAATATTAAATAATTGGTTTCTCAAATCAACATCGCCTTGAAATGAAAGACCTACACCATAAGAGTGGTTGCCTTTAAGGTTTTTCAAACTCATTCTGTTGTGTCCTGTGTCTTGGAGTGATTGAATGTATCGCATAAGCACTTCATTTCTATCGTCAAGTTTGTATTGGATATACTCGTTTGTAGCATTATTAAAAAGAAATTGGAGAGTGTCTAAAAGTGGGAACTCTTCACGGCGATATGAGTTTTCAGCAGCGGCGTTTTCACTTGCTTGTCTAACAAAACTGGCGGAAACACCTTGAACGACTGCTGGAACTTTGCTGGAAACATTTGTGGTGCTGGAAAGAACAGATTGCTTAATGTGGTATTTAACTCTGTGGAGTGTTTGGTTGCTTTTGTTGTCTTCTGGAACACTAACAAACTCAAGGCGGAGATTTTTTAATTTATATGTAACATTACTATCATTATCAAAACCGCTCAAGAAATTATCACGACGAGCAAGAGTAAATACAACACGGACTGCTCCTGTTTTTTTGTAAGAAACACTTGTGTCGCCGTCCCCTACACCTTGTGTGCTATTTAAAACGAAAACTGGTTTAATAGAGAAACTCATATTTTCTACAAAATCGGTAGTTTTATTGTTGGAAATATCTGGAAACTCACCTATCATTTGTAAAAGGGACATTTGTTTTATAGGTGCTTTGCCTTCGCAGACATTTTCACTATTCATCATATCAAGAGCGTTGGTTGTGCCGTCTTCAATCATTCCAACCATTCGTGGGTAAGCAGTCAAGTTTTCTACATTTCCTAATGTTTGAAAAGTGGTTTGGACGCTTTCTACCGCTCCGTGTAATCCTATGCTTTCGTCATAATAGATTTTTTTGGAATTGTCTAAACGGACACCATTATCTAAAACTTCTAATTCACCGACAAGACGAACTGAATTGCCTAAAAGTTTGCGACCTTCAAAAGTCATAATAAAATCAACATTATCAAACTCGGTATAACCTGTTTGACCTTTGTTGTTTTCTGGTAAAATGCTGTGTTGAATTGTGGGAGCAGACATTATATAATAAAATAATATTTTTATTTTTTTATTATAATTAATTTAAAAGTCTTAAATATGTGTGATTTATAATTTGATATTTTTTACAACGGATTTATATAAATTAATTTGTTTTACACCATCGCCACCACCTTCAATAGAGATTTGGACGAGTTTGTTAGTAGGGGTCATAGGCAAGTTTGTTCCAATAAAAATGAGGTTTCTTGGGTTTGTTGTGTATCGTGAGTTGTAACCAGCAGTAGCATTAATATTGGTTTCAATTAGATTTTTGAGGGGTAATCCTTCATTTAACATCCACATTCCAGTTCTATCATAATAGAGTGGTTTTTGGTAATCAACACGACGATTTGTTAAATCTTTATTATCGCTTCTAATTCTATAACTGGTAAAACGAGTTTTTCCTGCGTTTTCTGGGAGTAAATCGGTGTCGTCTGTTCCAACAACACATAACAAATTAAAACAATTTGGTTCAACTTGGTATTGTCTTGTAAAACTGGTTAGACCAGCACCCACATCCGCTTCGTTTGTATAGGTTTTATATTGTAGTTCATTCATAGGTTCATTTTTGCCTTTTTGTTCTAAAATGAGTTGTGCTTCGGTTATAGAAAAGTCTAAACTTCCAGCATCCACGCCGTCGCAAGTAATATCTGTAAAAGTGGAGTTTCCACTCGCATCGGCAATTGAGGCGGCAAAACCAAGAGTAAGTTTTTGTGTTTGTTCGTCGTATGTAATACTATCTACAACTGCTTCTTTACCAGTAATACTTCCTACACCATTACCGCTCAAATCAAAAGCAAGTTTTTGACCGACCCAGTATGGGGATGCTTTAATATCTTTTAATGGTTCTTTCATAGTGAGTTCAGTAACATTCGCACCAGCGGCGGTGTCGGCGAACTCTGTGTATTTTTCATTACCAAAGTCGCTGGTTCTTGTGCCGTTGCCTTGTCGTTGTGCGATAGTTAATCTATCAAAATTACATTCTAAATGTAATCGGCAATCACCGAGTTTGTCGCAAGGGAAAGTATCAGCATTTCCTAATTCAAGAAAGTCTTTTAATGGGATTTGAATATTAATATCTCTGTATCTGGATTTCACGCTTCCAGTTGGTCTAAAGTCTTGGTTAGGGGCAAGTCTAATATTGCCTTGACTTGCTGCTTGGGATAGGCGGACATATTCTTTTCCTCGCCAATCGTCTTCACTTCGGTAATAAGGGGACACAGCAGCACGGAGATAGTGTTGGTTGCGGATGTCTTCTAAACCACCAACTCTGCTGGAGGTCAAGCGGACATTTTTAATTAATGCGTTATTATCAAAGGTTAGGTTTGGAAGAGCATTCCATATAAAATCAAAATTGTAAATACCAGCACCAGTAGCACCAGAGGCATCTGTAATGGTGGTTCTCGCAACTAAATTAACATAAGCATTTCGCATATCGTATTGTGTGCTTCCATAAGAGGGAATTGTAAAATCAATAAGATTTTTTGTGGCGGTGAAAGTTCCAGATTGTTCGCTCTGGAGTTTGACTATTTTATTCATAGACATTATAATATAGCAAAATATAAAAAAATATTAATTATTTTATATTTTCTAAATATGGATTTACTCACGAGATTTTCGCCAAACTCGGTTTTTATATTTTTTTTTTTCATCCATTCAACTCAAGAAAAAAAAAAGTCAAAACTATGAAATATCTAAAGAGTGGTGAGTAAATTATTTCCCTACTTTTTTTAATGCTTCTTTATGTGCTTTTGTAAAAGACATTCCGTCTTTCATTAATTTTTTCATTAAATCCATATGTTTTTTTGAATGTATTTTTTCCGCTTCTTTTAATTTTTTCTTTTGTGTATCAGTTAAACCTTTTTTCATTTTTGGTGGAGGTGCTGGACTATGATAGGGCATATAGTAATACCATATATTTTTATTGTTTTGTAATTTGTATTTTTACTTTTGGTATTCTAAACTTTCTATTAATTAATTTTTCTAATTTACTGCGGTTTGTGTCTTCCCAGAGTATCCACCTACTCAACGCCCCTGCGGTCATAATATCATTAAAGTTTTCTCTTGCTTGGTGTCTTTTAATATATGCTGCTTTTTTTTCCTCTGTTGCTCCGTCAAAAAATGTGCCGCCAGATTGGTATTGACCGAACTTTTTTCGTTTTGTTTTTCCGTCTTCCATAATAAAAAATGCCATCGCTCTTTTCTTGTCTTTGGGTGCGTTTGGGTTATTTTTAATCACAAGTTCTTTAATATTCATTATTATATAATATAAATATTAAAATTAGGTGCTGCGACCGCCTATACCGAATTGTGTGCTTACATTCGCAATAGGGGGTGGTTTTGGAATACTTGGATTTTTCATACTTTCCGCACCACCAATACCAGCGGCGGCAATAATTCCACCAAAAATTAATCCAAAGACGGCAGTTAGAGGGTCTGCTAAAAGTGAGGCATCTATTCCTGCTTCTGCTGCTGTAGCGGTGGCGGATGCTGCTTCTGCTCCTGCTTCTAAACCACCTTCGGCAGCGGTGGTGGTTGCTCCTTCGGCAGCGTCTGCGGTCGCACTTGATGCTGCTTGTTCTGCTTCACCAGAGGCATTTGCTGTTTCTGTGCTTCCATCTCCTTCGCCAACTGGTCGTTCTCTTTGTTCTACTATATCATCTCTTAACTCAAATCGCCCTCTTTGTCGCATTAAATCAGCAACTCCTTCGTCTGTAGTGCTAATTTGTCCTCCTGAAAATGAGGTTTCTGCTTCTGGTGCGTCTTGGACTTCTGGGAGTTCTGTTCCAGTTTCTATGAAATCTCTTTCTCCTGCTCCACCCAAGTCGTTTGCTGCTTGTGTTCTTGCTGTTTGTGCTGGGTCTTCTGGTGTGAGTTCTGGTGGTTCTTCACTTGGTTTTAATGTATTTTCAATTGCTCTAACAACTTTTCCAGCAACATTTTTACTAACTGCTTTAATACCACTACTGATTGCTGGTGTAGCAAATGCCGCACCCAATCCTTCTGTTGCCGTTGAAATCATATTTTTTTCTCTTTCTGTTTCAGCGAGTTTCTCTTTAAAAGCATTTTCTGCTTGTGCTTGTTTAATTGATTGTTGTTGAATAGCACCTCTTAACAAATTACCATATTCAGCATAACCATCCATTTTATATATTTATAATATATTTTTATTCTTCTGGTAATTCTATTAATTCAAAATGTTTATTTAAATATCTGTGTTCTCTGTCGTTAGAATAATTAATAACAAAAAAACTATGTTTTTCTCTTGTTGCTGCTTTGTATAATGCGTGGAACTCTTTTTTATTATCTAAATAGTTGTGTTCGTCCGCAATATAATCAATTTGTTTTTTCGGTAATTCAAAAATAATTAATCCAGTTGAGTTCAAACGACTAACTGCTGGTAATCTGGAGTAATATTGAAGAAAGACCATAGTGCTAATATTAATATGGCGACCACGAATAAATAATTCATTAACAGCACTATTCTTGTCTTTTTGTTTTAGATTTTCCATAACATCGTCTAATAACACTAAAAATTGTGGTAATTTTTCTCCATTTTGTTCTGCTTCCAAATAGGTTTCTTCGCAAAAATCAATAACAGCGGCAAGTTCGTCGTCTTCTAAACCTTTAAATAGATTTTCATTTGGAATACGCTTGTTCTTAATTAATATTTTAGTCTTCGTATCATAATCCAGCGATTTTGAAAATATAAAAATATTTTCGCCTTTAAAATCATCAGCATAAAACTCTGGTAATAATAAAAGGTTTGCTGTGCCTACAACCCCTTTGCCTGACTGGGACTTGCCGACTAAAAGTAATCTAAATGTTAAATCAAATATGTTGTCTTTTTTAACAACCTTTTTTTCATTTTTATCACGGACACTATAGATATTATATTTTTTATGAGGCATTATAATTATATAATAAATAGATATTATTTATTACCAAGGAGCAACCTGAAATAGGGATTTTTTAACATAAGTAGGTTTAGGGACTGGAATAGGTTGCGACGCAACTGGTTTATGAATAGGTTGTATAGTTTCTTTTTTAACACTTTCAGTTTTAGATGGAGGAGAGAAAGAATTATTATTATTATTTTTTTCTTTTAATTCTTTGATTTGTTTTCTTAATTCTTTTTTTTCTTCAGCATCCTTTAAAGTTTTTAATTCTTTTTTTAATTGTTCTAATTCACTTAATTCTTGGGGTGTGTTTTCTTTTTTCACAATTTCTTTTTTCTCTCCTTGTTCTTCTTTTGAAACTACAATATTTTCTTCTTGAACTTCTTTAACTTGTTGTTTTTGTTTTTTTGCTGCTTCTCGTTTTGCTTTTTGTTTTTCTCTGCCCCTGCGTAGATTTTCTAACAAAGCAGCACGGCGTTCGTCGCTCATTTTCTTTTTTGGTTTTTTCTTGGGTTCTTCTGGAATATCAAAGATTTCTTCTATATCACTCATTATATAATATTTGATATAAAAAATTATTCGTCTTTATCTTTAATTAATAGCGTCATAGATGCCAAACCAGTCATTTCAAATGGGGACAAATCATTATTTAATATTCTAACTTTTAGATTTCTTAAACCTAATTTTTGGGCGTTGTCTATATCTATAAAAATGGGGAATGGTGTATCATAAATTAATTTATCTCCAGCATCAACAACAATAGGTATAACATTTAAATATGGATTTCTGGTTTCAATTAATCCGTCCCAAGAGGTTAATGGTAGATTTAAAAACTCAACAATAAAAGCGTCTGCTTGATTGTTAGGTTTGTATGTTTTATCGGCGTTAAAATTAAATGGGTATCCTTTATTCAATCCTATTGGTGGAACTCGTAATGTGTCGTATCGTAAATATTTTCTTAAACTATCTCCTTGAAAGTTAATAAATCCTTCCAGTCCTTTTGTGGGTGTGGGTGTTTGGTGGTTAGGGTTAAATGGCGATATAGTGTTTTTTAGATTTCTAATGAGTGAGTTTTCTTTTCCACCCAAAAATAGAATAACTGGGTATAATTCTTGTGTGAGTTCTGTATCTAAAAGTGGGGATGTAAATGAGTAATCTACGCCGTCGTGTGTAATCACAATTCTATAACTGGGTGTATCACTAAATAATTCTTTTGTAATTTTAATAGCGTCATTTAATTCACTTGTGGGACTAACAAATGTGGGTGTAACAAATGTGCTTCCAGCAAGATTTCCATTTTCTATTAAATCGTATGATATTGCCCCACCGCTTTGACTTGGTAATTGAAGACCATATCTTAAATCGTCAATTCCTAATAATCCTTGTATTTCGTCTGGGTCTGTTAAACAAAAACCTGCCGCCCAGCAATCTTGAACGCTTGTGCCGACTTGTCCTAATTCAAAACTGATTTGTGGAACGCCTTTGCTTAAATATTTAGTTTGTGTAAAATCCATTATGGTTGCTGGTAATGCTCCACTAATATCTGCCCCATAAAAATAATCGCTTCCTTGTGTGGTTCTTTCAATTGTTGCTGGTGTTGTAGGTTTTGCTCTCCAATCGGCGGCATTTTCATTTAAAAGACCTTGCTGGAACTCAATATTCACTTTTCCTTCATTAATTTCACATTTTGCTTCAAAACCGACCATATTTTCATCATATTCGGCATATTGATTGAACTTGTTAGTCATATCTTCTAATAGTCTTTTTTCTGGGTCATTAATTAATAATGGGTCATATATTTCTTCAGTTAAAATTGCTTTTTGTGCTGTTCCGTCAATTGTAAAATCTATTTCTTTATTGCTTTCATTAATCGTAACTACATCTCTAACTCTTTCTAATGTAAGTGATTTAAGAGCGATTTGTGATTTTTCATTAATAAGTATTTCAGTATTAAAATTATTATCAAAAATCGCCTGTTGGTCTGTTGTTGTTAATCGCACAAGTTTAACCATTTATATATTATTAAATATATTTTTATTTAATTATCTACTTTTTTTGTATATGTATTTTGTTGTTGGTAAATCGTGTGTCCCATTTTATCGGCAATATCTTTCATTTCTTTATCTTGTGTTTGTTTTGCTACATTTGTAGGGTGGTAGGACAAATATATTTTTCGCAACATAGTTGCTCCAATATTAGGGCAACCATTTTCATTAAATATTTTTTGTATTCTTTTTGAGAGTGCGTTTGTAGTCATAGCATTTCCAGTAATATAAAGTGGTGGGTTATTGCTGTGGTTTTGGGTATATAATTTAATATATGTTTTAATAATATTATTTAATTTAGTGGGGATTTCAAATGTTCTTGTTTCTGTGCCTCGTTTAACTAAATGCTTTCCAAAAGAGAAAAAAGGTTTTTTTGTATTTCCAACATATAAAATCCTAACATCCTTAACCTGCTGACTAAACTTGTCGTAATCTTTTTTGCTGGTAATCATCATTTCAGCATATTCTAATCTTTTAGGGGGCATAAGCGTGTATAATGAAACAATTAAATATTTCAAATAATCGTATGGTGTTTTAGTAGCATTTGCGACTTTTCCAAGTTTTTTTTGTAAATCCATAATTTTATCCCAACTAACCCATTTCCTTTTATCATTTTCAGTCATTTTGCCTTGACTGATAGATTGCTGGTAAATATCATTTTCATTTAATAAAAACTCTTTATAATGTTTATATGTATCAGCGTGTTCTGTAATATTAACACCTTTAGGAGAAAGACAAACAAGAATAGTTGAAATATACTTTTTGCGGACGCTATTTGATTTTCCAATAAAATATTCTTTCACCTTTTCAGTATCCAATAAAAAATTATTATTATCATACGCCTCACCAGTCATATCTTTCGCCATTTTATTTAATACTTGTTTATAAGTCATTAAACTACTATCTTTAACTTTTCTGTGTGTTTTGATTGTTTCTAAAAGTCCTTCCATAATTATATATATAACATAACAAGATATTATTTAAATCCCTTTTCTTAATTAATTACGGAATATTTTACTCACGAGATTTTCGCCAAACTCCGTTTTTCATATTTTTTTTTTCTATCCTTCCAACCAAAAAAAAAAAAAGTTAAAACTATGAAAATAGTGAAGAGTGGTGAGTAAATCAAAATAAAAAATATTAAATTATAATATTTCTTTTTTTTTGTGTTTTTTTGTGTTTTATATTTTTTATAATTGTTTTTTATTTTTTTAACCGAACTCCCAGAATACACGCCCTTTGGAAAGTTCAAATCCCAGCGAACCAATCACAATTTTACAATCTTTATGGTGGCGGAGATATACAAAGCAATTATACATACACTTTCTATCTTGTGGGTGTATATAAAGCAAATCTTTCATTACTTTCTTCTGTGGGTGCGTCTTCCACCTATTCCACCAAAAATCAAGAAACTTCTTTTGATATTCCTTCTCAAAAGGACGATAGTGCTTTTTGTGTGGAAATGCCTTGGGTGTTGGGTCAATAATGTTTCCTTCTTTATCCACTAACCAAAAGTGGAGGTCGCCAGAGGATACATCCTTACCGCTCTGTGGTTCTCTACCCAATCCCATCGCCCACATTTCCTTTGCGGTCTGGGACAAATCCATAGTGTTGTTTCTGTTTTGTTGTTTCTGTTTTTGTTGTTGTTGAATAAATATAATAAATGTTAGAAAACGCAAATCAATTTTTTTATAGAATGTCTGTTATGTTTGTTTGTTCTGCTGAATTACATCAG
>CAACVD010000383.1_pt1 | contig 21475 bp, 18 predicted proteins | sample 2381771 | NCBI WGS metagenome assembly CAACVD01 (sample SAMEA5211965, study PRJEB30684) | marine metagenome | biome: Marine; feature: Epipelagic; material: Water | collected 2015-10-15 | depth 15 m | reverse complement strand
GTTTGCGCGGCGGGCTTCGCCAAACTAATATAAAAACGGTTATTATGAAATATTTATTTTATTTTCTACCCCTTCTACTTATTAATTGCACCAAACCTGATGATATATCTTCTCCTTGTATATCTGGAGATTGTGATGCTCGTTTAATTTTAAATTACCCAATGGATGAAAACGGGTATTATCATGTTGATCTAGATTTTGAAGGGGATTACTATCCTCGATTTAATATATATGTAGAAGCAGATGATATGTATGAAAAGTATCAATATAATAAAACGACCGTTATTGAAGCTAGATTTGATACAGATACCTATTGGACTATAGATGGAGATTTAAATTTTACTGTTCCTCTTTACAATCCTTGGTTATCCCTTTCTCAATATAACGGCACTCCTATTCCTATTGATTCAGCAGACGTAACTCTTAGTTTTTACGATGGACTAGTTATGCCAGTTGTTCAAAGAGATACTAGAATTTATTTATCAGACAATTGTTTTGGAGAATGTAATACTTCTAATGGTAAAATGTACGGAAAACGTATAGTTGGACCTATTTCACCTCAAATTCTTAATGATACTATTAATATCTATAGTGAAATCCTATGGGAAGCAGGTAGTAATTATAGAGTAAAAGACGACTTAATTGCAAAAATTATTATTCAGTAGTTGTTTTTCAGAAAAAAAATTCATAACTTAACATTATAATTAATAATATTATATATTTAAATAAATGAGAAATAAAGATTTAGTAATAAAAAAATTAGAAAAGATTGATTCTAAAGTTAGAGTTCTTAACTTTCATATAGGGACTAATAATAGAGAAGAATCTTATAGTTCTCTCGACGTTATTAGAAATACTATTAGTGAAATTAAAACTTTACTTAATACCGAAACTCAACAATAACTATGTTACAAGCAGAAGCTATACAAAAAAACTACCAAAAACACTTAAAAATTATAGATACCTATATTACCGATCGTAAAGAACAGGTTATGTCTATGATTAAACATATGGAGGATACCTATATTATGGCTCCTGCTAGTAGTAAAACATGGTATCATAATGCATTTCCGGGTGGATACGTTGAACACGTAAATAGAGTTGTGGAATATGCGGTAAAACAGATGAGGTTATATAAGGAAATGGGTGGAGAGGTAGATTTCACCGAAGAAGAACTTGTTTTTGCCGCACTATTCCATGATTTAGGTAAATTAGGTGATGGAGATACTCCAAATTATATACCTCAGACTGATAAATGGCGTCAAGATAAGCTTTCAGAGATGTACACATACAACCCAGATCTTGATTTTATGCTTATCCCAGACCGTTCCTTATATATTTTACAAAAATTCGGTATCTCAGTTAACCAAAAAGAGTGGCTAGGTATTAGATTACACGATGGAGTGTTTGATAAAGCTAATGAAGCTTACTTTTTCAGCAATATTGAGTCTTCTAGACAAAAAACCTCTATTGTTTCTATACTTCATTCAGCAGACTTCCTAGCTTCTAAGATTGAATACGATATTTGGAAGAGAAACGGTGGCAGTACAGTATCTAAAACTAAAAAATTACAGTCTTCCACAGGAAAACGAGTAAATTCTTCAGAAGGACTGTCAAAAATGTTAAAAAACCTTTAAAATGTTGGTAACTATTATTATTTTATCTATTTTACTATTAATATCTATCATAGCTTTACGCAATCTTTTGATAAAAGTTGAAAATTATGAAGATGTAGTAAGAGACCAGGTAAATTATTTAAATAATATATCAAAAACAATAACAGAATCACAGAAACACTTGCATAATCTAGACGAACGAGGGGTCTTTCAATCAGATGATGAAGTTGGTTTATTTTTTGAACAAATGAAACAAGTTCAAGATGAACTAAACAAGTATATGCTCCCACAAAACTATGGCAAGGAAGAAAGCAAGCAGTAACTACTTTACAAAAGAAACAGAAGAATATATAGTAAAGTTTAATACTTCGGAAGACACGGAATATAGAAATAAAATCTTTACAGAACACATATATTACCCTTTTTACAAGCTAGCAGAAAATATTATACATACATTTAAGTTCTATTACACTGATGTAGAAAAAATAGAAGACTTAAAACATGAAGTTGTTACAATGCTCATGTCAGAAAAGATAGGAAAGTTTGATCCAACTAATGGAGCTAAAGCTTACTCTTATTTTGGAACTATAGTTAAGCGTTGGCTTATAAATTACAATAATAAAAACTACAAAAAGCTTAAACAAATAGGTTCTTTTGACGATATCGAAGACTCGTTCGAGGTTAATACTGATATGAGATCAAAAAACGCAGTTCTTTTATCAGATTTTCTAGATTCTTGGATTTTTGAAGTTTATGAAGAGTTTGAAGAACTATTTCCTAAACAATCAGACCAGATCGTTGCAGATGCTGTTTTAACTGTGTTTAAAACTAGGCATGATCTTGATATTTTCAAGAAAAAAGCACTTTATATTTATATTAGAGAGATGACTGACTGTGAAACTCCACATCTTACACGTGTAATATCGGTTTTAAAGGAGGATTTCTACTCAAAGTATAGAATTTTAAGTGAACAAGGGTTAGTTTACAATAAGCCATTGTAGTCTATTTATATAAAAAAAGACTATGAGTTTAGATAAAACTATATTTAAAGACAAGACTTTATCTGATCTTTTCGGGGAAATCTACGATAATTCCACTTCAACTCGTGGACAAGTAAAGAGTTTAATATCAGAACTTAAACCTTTAATAGAAAATATCGGTGATGCTACACTAATCGTACCTATGATTAAAGAATATATGGAGATAGGTGTAAAAAATGACGAGCATCTTATTAAATTAGCAACCGTTATACAAAGAATCGAAGCAATTCAAGCAAAAGGTGGTGACGGTGAGATGTTTGACTTCTCTGAACTACAAGATTTACTTGAAGAATCTGAAGAAACAGCTGAAAACGTAGACGAAGTACAAAAAGATCAAGATTCGGAACAGGAACTATAATGAATTACTCTTATAACCTATTTTCTAACTCACCTGCTAATGTAAATACAGGAAAAAATAACTCTTCTGGCGGGAGCAAGTTAGTATATGTAAGAGTTGTAGATGTAATATTAGATGATACTCATCCAGAATGGGATAAACTCGGTAAATCCGAAGCAATCGGGGCTATAAAGTATAGATTGCTAACAAAAGATATAGAAGAAGAAGATACTACAGCATTACCAGCTGCATACCCTTTAGTAAATGACTTTAAAAAGCTACCTCTTAAAAATGAAATAGTAATAATACAGACTGCGCCCGGAAATCAACTAGACGATACTAACTTAAATGTAAAAACCTACTACAATACTATAGTAAACCTATGGAATCACCCAAATCACGGCGGATACCCAAATGATACAGATAATGAACTGGATTTAGGTGACGGAGTAGAAGAACTACCAGAGGTAAATCCTCTTCAACCATTCCCAGGTGATATTATTTTAGATGGAAGGCAAGGTCAATCTATTAGAATGAGCGGTTTTTCTTCTCCTAAAAACACCTTATCTAATGTAAGTAATAACGGAAAACCTTTTACTATATTAAGTAACGGTCAAAAAAATGCAGATAACCCTTTTGACCCTATAGTAGAAGATGTAAACGAAGATGCTTCATCAATTTACCTGGTCTCCGATCATCAAGTTGATTTAGAACAAACAAGAGATAAAACAGATTCTTACGGGTTTAATAAAAGACCGCCTAAAGCTAAAGAATATAAAGGCTCTCAAGTAATTTTAAATGGAGGTAGATTGTATTTTAACGCAAAAGATGAAGGAATTTTCATAAATGCCGATAAATATTTAGAACTACAGAGTAATTTGGTAAATATAGATGCAGTTGAAGAGCTATCATTAGATGCAGCATTAATATTTTTAGGAGAAAAAGTAGCAAACGCTCCACAATCTTTTAAAGAACCGGTTTTGCTAGGTCATCAAACAACAGCTTTACTTAACACTCTTATAGGTATTATTCAAAGGATGGCAAGGAGTATGAGAGCTGCTACTACTTCTGACGGCAAAAAAATACCGACATTAAACAAAAGAGGCGCTTCAGCAAATAAGTCTCTTAGAAAATTAAAAAAAGACGTAAGTCCTTTTGGAACTTCTCCTTTGAAATCTAAAAAAGTATTTACTGAATAATGAAATACAGAATCAAACCATCTAACCTTTCAGGTATTATTGCTGTACAATTAGGCGATATAGAAGCTGATGTACGTGGTAGAATACAAGATGAAGTTAGAAGACTCACTGTTCAATTTGCAAACGAGTGTCCTTCTCCGGCTGCTTTAACTCGTATTATAGGTGTACGTAACAACCTATCTAAAAGAATAAACGGATTTCAAGGTAGAATAAGACCTTTCAGAAGACTTGTTACTAATCTAGAAAAAACACTTACAGTTACTATAAATCTCATTAGAATTTTAAAACTTATTCCTATTCCTACAGCTACAGGTACACCCCCAACCGGAGCTACAGCTGATATTGGAGGTTTTTTCTTTGCTATCCCAATAAAGATTACAAATAAATACGCAGATCTTCTTAGACTTACAAGCGAATTAGCTGCATCAATTGAAGATGATATTAAAGCATGTAACGTATTACTACAGGAAACTGAAACAGATTTAGTTAATCTTAGAGATGATATAGACATTTTAAATCCATCGATAGAAGAATGTACCAAAAACCAGGGATTATCCGCAGAACAGTTAAAACAGATAAGAGAAGCTGCAGAAGGAGAAAATAAAACAGGTACAGCAGGAGCGAATACAGAGGTACCTTTTAGAAGTACAAACGGTAAAGATTATACATTATCAGTTCAATCCGATCCAAATTCACCTTCTATAGCACCAAAACGATTTGCAGTAGCAAAAGATCAGATAGGAGTAGTAGTTTTAAGAGGACCTTCCTCTTTTGCTTCTTCTACTGAAGTATTAATACAGGAATTAAAATTTAGAATAGATAATCAACTTCCATAACACAACTATTTATATATATGAAACTTAATCAATTAAGAAAAATAATAAGAGAAGAAGTAAAAGCAGCCGTTAAGGAGGAGTTACAGGATATGCTTACAGAAGCAGTTCGCGTTGCTAGTCAACCAACTGTTAAACAGACAATGTATACTCACAGTACAGGAACCCCTACTACGAATGTAGCAAAACCTATACAAGGAGAAAAACCTAAACTAACATCATCAGACCCTATAACGGAAATGATAAACCAGACTAAAGCTTCTATGAATAACGAAGAATATCGGAATGTAATATCAGGTACTTCTGATATGGTTCAAAAACCAAACTTTGCCGAAATGATGGCCTCTAATATGGGCATGGTAGATTCAGGTAGACCTGCACCAGGTTTAGATATCTCTCAATTTGATTTTGTTAAAAAAGCAGGAGCTATTTATAAAGCTTCTATAGAAAAAGATAAACAAAAACACGGAGTAGCATAATATGCCTTTTGAAGTAAAGAAAATAGATCCATTAGATTTACAGCCCCGCAAAGGAGTTGGAGTATCTCTGCCGTTTACCGGACCGGGTGTATTTAATACTACTTTTGAAACTAAAGATGCTATAAAAACAAATATAATAAATTTCTTTTTAACCGGTACTGGAGAAAGATTTTTAAATCCAACTTTCGGTAGTGGGTTAAGAAATTTATTATTTGATCAATTAACTCAAGATAAGATAGATCAAATAAAAGATTTAATACAGGAAGGCCTGAGTGTATACTTTCCTAGAGTTGTAACGACAGATATGCAATTAAATGCCAGTCCAGATACTAATTCTGTATTTTTTACAATGGCGTATAAAATATCTGAAACAAATATTGAAGATTCATTGGTAATAAATTTTGAACAGTAATGGCTCAAGAAAGAGATATAAAATACATTAATAGAGAATTTACAGATTTTAAGAATCAGTTAGTTGAATACGCTAAGAATTATTTTCCTGATACTTATAATGACTTTTCTCCAACCTCACCCGGAACGATGTTTATCGAGATGGCTGCGTATGTTGGGGACGTACTTTCTTTTTATCAAGATACACAATTGCAGGAAACTTTTTTACAACATGCTAAAGATCCTGCTAATCTTTATTCCATGGCTTATATGATGGGGTATAAGCCAAAAGTTTCAACAGTATCTGAAATAGAGTTAAATATAAGTCACAAAGTACCTGCTGATAGTAATTTTAACCCTGATTATTCAAAAGCATTGACTATAGACGCTAACGCAGTGATAGGAGCTTCAGTAAATGCTGAGATTGATTTTATAATTGATAAGAAAATTGATTTTGGTATTTCAAGTTCCTTTGATCCAACAGACGTAAGAATAGCAAGTATAGACGCTAACGGGGACCCTTCTGAATACCTTTTAACTAAAAAGTTAAAAGCGTTCTCAGGGACAGTAAAATCCACTTCTGAAACAGTTGGAACAGCTGAACAATTTAAAACTCTAATATTAGATGATAATAAAATAATTCAAATATTAGACATCACAGATAGTGATGGGAATATATATCATGAAGTACCGTTTTTAGGGCAAGACACAGTATTTGAAGAAATAACTAACACTTCTAATGATTCGGATGAAGTACCTTACTTATTAAAATTAAATAAAGTTTCAAGAAGATTTACTACTCGCTTTAATTCAGCAGGTCAGTTATTAATTCAATTCGGTGCAGGTATTACTGGTCAAGACGATACTTCCTTCCTACCAGATCCTACAAACGTAGGTTTAGGTACTAATCAAGGAATATCAAGGATTGATCATAATTACGATCCTGCTAACTTTTTATATTCGTCTGCATACGGAACTGCACCTTCAGATACTACTTTAACTATACGCTATCTAGTAGGTGGAGGAGTAGAGTCGAACGTACCGGCTAATACTGCAGTTAATCAGAAAACAGTAAATGTAACCGGAGATACAGATATAATTGATACTTTAACATTTACTAATCCAGCTCCTGCAACCGGTGGTAGAGATGGAGATACAGTTGAGGAATTAAGGGAAAATTCTAGAAGAGCGTTTGCCGAACAAGGAAGAGCAGTAACTTTACAAGATTATTCATTCAGAGCTTTAACATTACCTTCAAGATTTGGTTCTATAGCTAAAGCTTTTGTGACGCAAGATCAACTTGTAAGTAGTAACTCAGCTACAGATAATATTATAGATTCTAATCCTTTAGCTTTATCAATGTATGTTTTAGCATACAACAGCAGTAAACAAGTAGTAACAGCTACACAGAATCTTAAAAATAACTTAAGACAGTACATTTCACAGTATAAAATGATAACTGATGCTATTTCAATTAAAGATGCGTTTGTTGTAAATGTTGGAATAAATTTTGAAATAATAATCAGACCAAACTATAACGGAAGAGATGTACTTTTAAATTGTACAAATGAATTAAAAGAGTTCTTTGATATTTCTAAATGGTCTATTAACCAACCTATTAATTTATCATCAATATATACGTTACTTGATAGAGTAAAAGGAGTACAGACAGTGGAGAGTATTGATGTAGTAAATAAACAAGGAGGCAATTATTCAAGATATGCGTATGATGTGATAGGAGCTACTAAAAAGAATGTAGTATATCCTTCATATGATCCTATGATATTTGAAGTAAAATTTCCAAATAGCGATATTAAAGGTAGAATAACAACATTATAATGGCAATATATAGAATTTTTCCTGAAAAAGATACATTTATTTTTACTGAAGTTGCTGCAGGCAATGCAGGTAAGGATGAAATATTAGAACTTGGGGGTTATCCAAATACATCTGAAGTTGGTCAAACTAGCCGTATATTAATTCAATTTTCTAACACTGATATAGATAATGTTATAGATAACGAAATAGGGAATACTAATTTTAGCTCTAGTATTCACCTATATCTAGCCGAAGCTTCAGAACTTCCAGTAGAATACGAAGTATACGGTTACCCTCTTTTTATTAATGGTTTAAATTGGGATAACGGTACAGGTAAGTTTGGAGATTTACCTACTAATAAAACAGGTGTAAGCTGGACTAATATTTCAGCTAATGAAACTAATGCCTGGCCCATTGGTCCTTTTGTAGCAGGGGTAACTGCTTCATTTGGTTCTGTGGTAGGAGGAGGAAATTGGTATACTGCTTCTAATGGAGAAAATGTAGAAGTATCTCAATCTCACGGTTTAAGTTCTACCCATGATTTAGACTTAAATGTTACTACAGCAATAAAGCAGATATATAACAATGATCTAACTAACAGAGGATTTATATTAAAACTACAAGATAGCTTAGAGGGATATACCTCAGCTTCTATAAGATTAAAATATTTTGGAGGAGATACCAATACTATTTACCCTCCATACCTAGAGTTTAAATGGGACGATAGTGCATACGATACCGGTAGTCTATCTTTACTTTCTACTGATCAAGCAACTATTGATATAAAAAATAATGTTGGTAAGTATACAGATACCGGTAAAAAAAGATTCAGAGTAATATCTAGACCTAAATATCCAACCCGTGCGTTTCAAACATCTTCTGTATATACAACAGATTTTGCTCTACCTTCTAGTTCCTATTGGGGGTTGAGAGATGAAAACACAGAGGAAATGATAGTAGATTTTGATACAGAGTTTACTAAAATATCCTGCGACAGTGATGGACCTTTCTTTGATGTTTATATGGGAGGGTTGCAGCCGGAAAGATATTATCGTATATTAGTTAAAACTGAATTAGACGGTAGCACAGTTATCGTTGATAATAAAAATATTTTTAAGGTAGTTAGAAATGGCTAGAAACTTACAAGTTAAAAAAAGAGTTTTTGATCAGAGTCAGTTCGACAAGGTAGTAGACAGAGAGTTTAAAACTTTTAAAAAAGCTCAACCTGCCGTCGACCCTGACACTGTAGAGGAGTTTTTTAGACTGTATGAAAAGCTTTACTATATTATTCCTACAGAAGGAGAAGAAGATTCTCATCAATTTTTAATAGAAGAGAGCTCTAAACTAGTTGACTATGAAAAAACTAACGAAGAAATTCAGCCTCTACTAGATGAAATAACACAGCTTAGATTACAACTTGTTGAAGCTAATTCAACCATTAACGATCTAGAATCAGAAATAGCTCAGAATGGCGGATAATAAATATACAGTAACACCTACTCCTGTTGACGGTATAAGTCAATACGAAAAGTATTCTGCAGAAGATAGAAATTTAATCGAATCTTTTGAGATAAATTCTGCATTTAATACTACTAAAAATATAGCCGAACTTCATGTTTATTCTTCCGGTAATACTCTTTTAAGATCAGTAACAAATTACGATAAGTATAGTATAGGTTTAAATTCCGGTGCTTCTAAAGAAGGTTCAACAAGTATATCAGTAGATCCTCAAAAAGATGCAATATTTTATGGATACGAAAATGGAGGTGTTAAGCTCTTATACCTTTTTCTTAACAATTTATTTTCAGAACTTAAGCAAGGTTTAAAGTTATATATAGTTGAAATATCAAATGATAGAACAGAGTTAAAATTAAATTCTACAGGTATTTCAAATGAAGAACTTAAAGGCTACTCTTTAGCTATAAAGGATAAAATAGAAGATACCTCGTTTTTCTCTGAATTTAGGTTAAATTTCGGTAATAACGATCTGTTTATCGGTGTAAATATAGATTACAATGACGATGAAGATGTAGTCACTGTAAAGCTATATGAATCTTTACCCACATCTTTTACAGTAAAATCAACTTTAGATATAGTTGAATTTGTTGCTAATCCTCTAGCATATGAAGTAGATGCTGAATTCATACCTGATGCTCCAAGAGTTCCTAGATTAAGAGAAGCTAACTTTAATATTGATTTAGAAGACAACACGTCAACCCCGTCTCAGTTTTTTAATTACGACGAGCTTTTTAGTTTTTCAATAGATAATTCGAATTACCAGGTACTATCGCTCTTTAACGAAAAAGGAGCAGAGATATCAATTGATCATACAGATTATTCTGATTTTATTCATTTTTCTTCTGCTGAAGAGAGATTAATAAATTTTAAGTATAAGTTAGATTTAGTTAAAAACTATGAAGCAAGTATTGCAAATATTAGTACGGTAGGAGGTTCTAGCGGGATTACAAGTAATAAATCTTATTATGAAAATTTAATTAAAGGAGTAGTTGATAATTTTGATCACTATGAAAGATACCTTTATTTCGAAAGCGGTTCATATGCGTGGCCTAAATCAAACGAAAATAAACCATATATAAATCAAGGTTCTTCAACTTCTGAAGCTATAACCTGGTTTACAAATCAAAGAACTACAGCTAACAATTACGATGTATCTAACTTTAACGCTTTAACTAATACTATTCCGGCATTTATTCGTGAAGATGATAATAATGCACAATATGTTCTATTTGTTCAAATGCTAGCACAGCATTTTGATAATCTCTATATTTATGCCAAAGCAGTATCGGATAAATATGATGCAGATAACAGGATTAATGTTGGTGTATCAAGAGATTTAGTCGAAGATGCTATAAAAAGTTTAGGAGTCAAACTATATAACTCTTCAAAATCTCTAGAGGATCTTTTTAGGTACTTTGTAGGAGAATTTCAATCAGATACCGGAGAGGTAATAAACACCGATGTACAAGCAGGCCAGTTAGTAAGTGGAGAAACAACAGTTGAAGGTACGAACGAAGGATTTTCAGTTACACATACTAATGCTACCAGGTTTATAAACTACCCAGGACTCAATCCTTCTTTTTCAGCAGCTCTTATTATATTTAATTCATCTAACTCTTATACAGGTGATTTTTCGTATGGGTTTGATAACAGCTATTTCAGTTACAACGTAGGAGGAGATGTGTTTGTTACTATAACTGATGGTGAAGGCAACAGCAACGGACCTTTTAAGTATACTATTTCTAATGTTGGAAATATGTTTAGTTTACAACAAGGTCTAATTAATCTGCCCGATCCAAATATAATGTATATACATCCTATCGATGCCGAAGGAAACGATCATTCTACTTTGTTTGACACGTTAAATTTTACTCCGGGTACAAATAATGAAATTGATATTCTAATAGAAGATAAAAAAATAACCCAAGGCAACCCAGTAACAGAACCGTATCAACCTACCTCTGAAGATATATATCAAAAAAGTATATATAAAAGAGTTTACCACAACCTTCCTTTCCTTTTAAAAACCAAAGGTACACAAAGAGGTTTAAGAGCATTAATTAACTGCTTTGGCATACCTTCAAGTATTTTAAAAATAAAGACTTATGGAGGCCGAGATACTACTGAAAGACCATTTTTTGGTGACGGGCAATCACATACGGTATCAGGTCAAAAAGTTAGAACAGATAATACAGGATCAATTGTAGAAGGAGATACTCTGTCAAGATTTACTTCTACTGTAAAACCAGATGATTCATACAACCAAGACCTACATAATGTAGAGGTAGGATTTTCACCTTCAGATAATCTAGATACTCTAATACAGAGCACTCTAAGTTCAGACTTTACAATAGATGATTATATAGGTGATCCAAGAGATTTGACTTTAGATAGCTACACCGATCTTTTAGGTGTAGTCAAAACAGCTCTAGCAAACGTTACCGAAAGGTATGATATAAAAGATTTTGTAAGATTAATTAAATTCTTTGATAATGTAATCTTTAAAATGATAAAAGATTTTGTACCTGCAAGATCTACAACAGATACCGGTATCATTATTAAACCTCATCTTTTAGATAAATCTAAAGCAAAATCAGTCATAGCTTCAGCAACACAGCCGGAATATAGCGGTTCGGTAGATACTGCATTTTTTACAGGTTCTAACGCAGGAGCATATACTTCTGTAGCTTCAGGTTCTTTGAGATTTGATAATGACGCAGCTAAAATTAGAGCTAAAATTTTATTAGGAACTCCAGGGGAGAGTTCAACTAGACGAGTAGGAGAATATGTATTAAGAAATGTAACCCCAACTAATCCAGCTAAAGTAAAAAGATGGAAAGGATTTACAGATCATGGACAAGATGAAGCTAAATTTGATGGAGAGCTTGCATATAGTTCTATTGTAGTTTCCACTGGTGAACTAAATGACGAAAATACGCTAAAACAGATTAAATACCCTCCAATAAATTACGATGTTCTTATATTTAAAAACCCTCCTGTCGATATTTGCTTTTTAACAGACAACTCAGATGTTATTATAATAGGAGGGTTTACCGGTGAACAAGATTATCAAATAAACATATACCCAGACTTATTTGAACTTGTAGGAGGGGCTACATTATTTTACGGCCCTCAAGGACCCGGTTTTGATGCTGAAACTTTAGCTTTTGACGGACAGAATCAACCAATAAACCTCTCTTCTGCAACTCAAGTTCAAGGCAATACTTTAACAGTTTTAGCTGACGGAACTAATTTTCAACAGTATGCAAGTTATATATTAACTGCTTATAACTCTGAATTACAAGGAGGTACAAATCTAGATTTAACTCCTTCTTGTGCTTCTAGACGTGAATTCAAAGTAGTTAGATGTAGGTTAAAGACATCAGATAATAGTAATATAAGTTTTAGTACTCATGTTGGACAACAGGTAGATTTACTACAGTTTTTTGAAGGTACTGATGTTAATACTGATTTTAGAATAGAAGTAAACGGTAATGTGGTTGAAAATCCACAAGCATACGTAGTACAGCCAGGTGATGAAACAGTTACAATTATTGATAATCAAGATAGTACTTGTAATGTTAGTAAAACTGTAATTTCAAATCAATGCGGAGTTCAAGTAGTTGAAAATCCTACTCATACTAATTTAGAGTTTAACGTACCTACCTTCTTTAGCGGATGGGCATTTGATCCACAAGAAGAAATTATACTGTACTATTTAAAGATATTAACTGCAAACGATGAAGAATTTGATCCTCAAGATATAAATTACCACCTAGAGTTTGGTCCTTATGGTTATTCTATAGCAAATGATCAAAGCCAACAAGAAGATACTTGGATATCTATTCCTGAAAGTTCCATAGCTAACTTTAACAGAGTTGTACAAGTATCGGCAACAGTTACTGATTTAATGTTTGAATTATTTGGAACCACAGACTTCTTTCAATCTTCTCAAGGTGCTAACAATTTAAGAGATATGAAAAGAGTGCAGTTTAAAGCTATTCAACACTATCAAGACGGTTTCTGTGAAGCTTTTACGTCTACTATTAGTTTACTAGAAATACGACAAGTACAGGAAGAAACTGTTAAAATGATTACTTTACTAGCCGGTAGCACATGTGTTGCATGTGGTTTTGACCCAATACAGGCAGTTGAAGCTTACTATAAATCAGTTGAGACTTTTTCTCTATACGGAATTGTAAGCAATAACCTTAAATTATTTAATTCTGAAGAAGGAGCAGAAAATCAAGATTTACAAGATCAAGTTGATAATGTTCATTACGGCAATGAAAATAGTCCTACCGCAAGAAGTGATCAAGAAGATTTTGCAGTAACCGGAGAACCTATTATATACAAATATAATGCTGTAAGAGATTCATATGAGACTCCCTGGGGAGATTCAGGAACTAACAGAATAGTATGTACTGAAGGACAGGATGGGATAGAGGGGGAATGTAGAGGTGATGATAGAAGAGATGATAGAGATAATAGAGATAGTAGATAAAGTTAATTATTTAAAATGACAGAGGCACAATTTCTTTTTATACATGATAACGCAACCGGGAATATAAATACTCCTGATACTATTAATATTAATATAAGAGAAGATGAAACTGATACTGATAGAGGAATCATCACCGGGCTTACTGTTACTGTAAGTGATTACGATAACGAGGATCTTACAACCGTACTCCAACAAGCAGAAAAAGTAGAAATAACATTAGAATATTTCGACGGTACCACTATCACTGAAGTTAATCAATCGAAAATAACATTAAATATTATATCTGCTAGTAAAAGAAATGGATTTACAGGTACTAATCCATATTTTTATTTTAGAGTAGAAGAGACGGTTATTACACCCGCAACAGCAGTTGGAATAGATTTTAGATTCGTACCTTCTTCTAATCCAAATAATGTAGTCAACCCTAATCTATCAACAGTATCTTTCTCACCAGTACTTTCTGAAGTAAAATTTTTAAATGATGATTATAATCCTTTAATATCAAATGCTTCACTTAATAGAAGATCAAACTATATTCAAGTATCAGATAGAAATCAATTAAGTGCTAATCCTACAAATATAGATAGTTTATTATCACAGTCAGCAGATTTAGCTCAAATACCTGATAGTAATTATTCTGATACTGGTTTAATAAATTCAAGATATGTTGGAAGTCTAACAACTGCGGAAGATTTTGGAGGAATTGCACCTGCATTAACAGGAGGTTCATTTAGAGGAGCTATATTCTCAAACCAATTAACTAATGCTGAAATAATAACAGCAGCAGGAGATGGCGCAGCAGTTACACAGGATTTATTTCATACAGGACCTAATACATTACCGGAATTTAGTGTAGTTACTTCCTCTATAAGACTTTCAAACAATTTACTTAATGGATCAACTGCACTTTATGAAGCTAAAGCAGGTTCTCAAGCTAGTGGTAGTATGCTTTTTGATGTCGGTAACATTTTAATTATAGAAGATGAAGATGTTACTGAATCAAATCGAGAAAAACTTCGTATAGCTATAAACGATACTAGTGCTCAAAGATTTACTTTTGAAAGAGAATACGGAGGTAGCCCCAGACTAAGCGGTATTGTCTCATCTGATCCAGTTTTTAATATAGTTCCAACTCGTATTTTTAGATTTAATGAACGCGGTAATGGTATTATTGCCGCAGATAATGTAAAAGTATATTTACCTGAAAACGATTTGATACTCGACACTGATAGATTTGGAGTAGTATTCTCCGGTTCAGTTGAAATAAATGATTAAAACATAAAAATAATATATTTATATAAAACACTAATAAAGAAATGGGATATTTAGATAATTCGATTGTAACAGTAGATGCAATCTTAACCAAAAAAGGACGAGAGTTACTTGCAAGAGGTGACGGGTCTTTCAAAATTACACAATTTGCAGTTTCAGATGATGAAATAGATTATACTCTTTATAACCCTACTCATCCTCAAGGCTCTCAATATTATGGAGAAGCTATCGAAAATATGCCTCTATTAGAAGCATTCCCAGATGAAACACAATCATTAAAATACAAAATTACAACCTTACCTAGAGGTACAGCTAAACTCCCTATTTTAGATGTTGGATATGCATCTATTAGATTAAAACAAGGAGCTTCTCTTGCAATTACTCCTCAAACTCTTAACTACCTAGGTTCTTCTCAAACTTTTGAAGCAGGAGGCTACGTAGCAACAATAGCTGACGCTAGAGTATTAAATACATTTAACGGTGTAGGTATCAATACAGAAGAAGCAGAGAGACTAAATTCAACAACTACTCTTGGAACTAATGTTTCTAAAACAGTTGTTGGAACATCTATTAACCTAACAGCAACAACAGTAAACACTTTATTTGCAGGTCAATCTACCTTACAGACTACAATAACAGTGATTGGTAGAGACTCAGGAGCAAGAGTAACAGTGCCTATAACTATTGTTAAAGTAAATCAATAATAAGATATGTCATTTAAAAGATTAGACCCAGAAGATATTTCGATTAGTGCTGAATCGGTAGTTGCTCCTTTATACTCTAACGGTGCAAAATATTTAACCAGCTTTCATACTTCATCCACCCAAGTAGCTTCCTCAACGGGAAATTTTTACTATCAAGTATTTCATCAAGATCCTAACGTAGGTACTTCGACTGCAGATACCGCTGCTGTTCAATTTTCTATAGCTTTTGCCCATAAGACAGGAGGCGGCAGTGAAAACTACACTGTAGGTCAAGATGAGAAGTCTCCTTCATCTACAATATATGGACAGTATAGAAACTTAGTTTTAGGAGATGAAGAAGAAGATGTAAAATTTGGAGGAGTAGCTCAAGATTATTTTTATGCTATAAGTATAAACAGATCAAGATATAAAGAGAAATTACTACCTGGAAGTTTTAATTTAAAATTACAAAGTGAATCTGGTGACGTATTACAATTGACAGATAATAGTAAAGATGTCACTACAGTATCTTTTTCTGATGCAGGCAGGGTGTATGAAGTAATTAGCGGTTCAGACGGTTCTAAATATGGAGGAGAAATTAATGGATATGCCTCTTCTGACCTTGGCAGCTACGGTAAATTTTTACCAGATGTAGGAGTAATTCTTTTAAACGGACCAGCTTTAGACGATAGCACAGTAGGATTAAATTTAGCTACAGTAGTTGGTGCTAACACTGACGGTGAAAATATTGACAAAGTATTTGATGCTATATCTACCGGAGCTAGCGGTTCTCTTCAAAGTGAAGAAACTATTTCTTCTAACTTTGTTTTTGTTAGAGTTAGAAATAGCGAGTTTAATTACTCTACAAATCCGTCTAATATAACAGGCTCAGGAGAATTACGCCACGATGTAATGATTAACTCTCCACAAGCTTATATAACTTCAGTCGGATTATATAACGACAGTAATGATTTACTTGCTATTGCAAAATTATCTAGACCTTTATTAAAAGATTTTACTAAAGAAGCTCTTATACGAATAAAGCTTGATTATTAATGAATGGGTGCTTTCAAAAAATTCAATACTCAAGATGTATATGTAAGCACGTATACTGCTCATAAAAACTGGACTGTAAGTGGTAGCCAATACTCAGATCATGGAGTTCTAAGCATACCAGCTCACAGCGGTAGCGGAGTATATGAATTAGATTCAATCAACATCAATAACGGTTACGATAGAAGACTTGCTTTTGAAAGCATGAGACATCTATACTATAGTTCGTTTAAAGATAGTGAAATATCAACAAGCTCATCATTTGAAAATTTTCTTCAATCTTCTTTAAATGTTAGCGGTTCAAGAGAGGTAAATAAAGTTGCATCAATATACTCTTTACCAAAAGGAATTTTTGGCACCGCAATCAAACCATTATCTCTAGAATTAGAACCAGACGGAGACTCAGAAGAGTATGTAGTAGACGGATACGAAACAGATCATATCGAATCTGTAGGTACTCTATATAGCTCGACGGCAGTTTTTAATCCTAACGGTCTTATCGGGCTATTAGATCTAGAAGATCCAGAACCTGGATTTTTAGAAACTATAGTAGACGATGGAGAAGGTAATTTATTTTTAAAAAATAGAATAGTAGGAGAGCCACTAAATAAAAAAGTAGGAAATATTATATACCCACAAGGGCAGATATTAATCACTGATGATAATGTTGCTAGGTACTATAACAATTATGTTAATGCTAAAATTAAATGGAAATCAACTCAACCTATTTATACATATAACTTCCACTGTAAGTTAAAGGAAAGTGAGTTTACACATACATACAACCCTTCAGCTTTAAATGGAACTAACGGAGACGTAGCAGAAAATGTTGCTGGAGAAGAATTTTCTCCGTATTTTACAACTATAGGATTGTATAACGACTCAAACGAATTAATTGCAGTAGCAAAAGCTGGTCAACCGGTACCTATACCTAAAGATACTGATATGACCGTAGTAGTTAAATTAGATATATAATGGCAAGAACTGATATTACTTTAAGAGCAGACAAAGGTTCTGCGCTTACTTTCGATGAAATGGATGTAAACTTTTCATCATTCTTTTATAGTGCATCTGCATTAGTAGTAGACGGTGCAAATAAACTTAGACTTTTTTATACAGGCTCTAGTCAACTTGATGCACCATTTAACACCCCTACTTATACCGAGATTACACTACCAACAGCAGTTCAATCAACTGGTGGTTCTGCAACAGATCCATTTGGAAGTGATAGACAGATACAGTTTAATAATAACGGAGTATTTGGAGCTAGCTCAGCATTAGTATTTACTGAAGATAGTGGTGAAGGACCTAGATTAGGTGTAGGTTCTAATCCAAACAATACTTTAGAGATTACAAGTACAAATACTAATCAGCCTACTATCTTTAACCTAAATGCAAGTTCTAATACTTCTAATCAAAATTCTAAAGCTTTTATACAATTTAGACAAGGCGGTTCAACATTTGCACAATTAGGTAAAAGGAACACAGGTAATAACGATATTGATTTATTTGTTAAAAGTAAATTTAATTTAGGAACACATAATTACGGTTCACCTACTAGTATTAGCAAAAAACTTAGCGTGACTACAAGCGGTGTAGCTATTGGTAATGGAATAGACTCCTCTGCATTATCAGAGTTAAGTATTCTAGGAGATATAACGATCGGAGGTTCTTTAACTGCAACCGAAGCTAGTTATATAGGTTCAAGTGGAGATATTGGTAGTGATTTATTACCTGCTGGTTCAACTACTACCGGTCTGTTAATACAATCACCAAAAAGTTCTCAAGGAGGACACGTAGTGATAGGTATTAACACAGACAACAATAGCCATGAATCTTTTTCTATTGTTAAAGGTACTACGGGTAATTATTCAACTTCTCCTATAGCAACTTTTAAAGCAGACGGTAATGTAGGTATTAATAAAAAAGATCCGATAGAAAAGTTACATGTTGAAGGTAATATAACCGGTTCAGGTAATATAAACGTTAAAGGTACAGGTACTATTCAGGATATTCCTGAATTATCATCTCTTTCAACCGATTGGGTTGGTTCCACAGAAGAATACGCAAGAACTCTTGTAAAGACTGAAGATGGTCTTGTACAATATATGGATGCTGCTCCGATCCCAAAAGGAGGTATTATAATGTGGTCAGGTACTGTAGATAATATACCAACAGGGTGGAGATTATGCGACGGAAACGGAGGAGTGCAGATAAATGGTATAACCATACCAAACTTAAGTAATAGATTTGTAGTAGCAGCCGGTAATACATCTGGTAATCCAACAACTAATATTGAAGGTTCTAATAAGACTTTAGGGGGTAGTAATTCCTACACACCAGAAGGCTGTATATCTATAGCGAAGCTTACAGTATCTAATGTTCCTCGTCACACTCACATGCATTTAAATGACGATAATACATACCTTTCTAATGTAAGTGCGTACGGCTGTCCAACTCCTACAACCGCTCAATTAGATAGATACGGAGGAGGAACAGGAACCTGTAATTCAGCTGCCTATATTGGCGGATACGATGCATGTAGTAAGAATGGTGACAGAAGAGCATTCCATACCGGGGTAAATACTACATCGGTTAGAGGAACCACACCACAATCTGAAAATTCTACTGTTGCACCTTCCGGTACTTTCTCTGGAACAGCAGCAACTGTTGTACCTAACTACTACGCTTTAGGATTTATAATCTATGTAGGAGTAGCATAATGAAAAAATTAAAAAGATATTTATATAAAACACAGTAAAAGATGTCCATATTCACTAATTCAGATCTTACTTATATAATCGAAAAACGGAATGGTTTATCCAGTATTGAATTCGATAATAATTTTCGTTTAGTATACTATTCGGCATCTTTACATAATGACGGACAGACCTTACGTCTACACAGAGATATAAACGATTCTGTAAGAACTGGTGCAACTCTTTTAGATGATCCGATAACCGCCGATCCATATGATTTTTATACTCTACCAGACGGTGTAACCGATTTTGATGATATATCTCTACCGGCAGCCGGAGGAAGCGGTATCTCTATTTTGGGGAATACAAACAATAACATACTTACCGCTACCGGAGAATCGGATCAAATTCAAGGCGAAAGTAATTTAAAATTTGACGGTTCTAAAATTATACTGACAGGTAGTATAGATATGACAACCGGTAATACCGAACGAAATATCTTTATAGGGGAAGAAGCAGGAGAAAATGCAACTACTTCTTGCACAGTAAATTTAGGATTTCAAGCAGGTAAAGCTTTAACGGGTAATAGAAATACAGTTTTAGGTGCTGAAACTCTAGTTAATGCACAGGCTTCTTCTAGAACTACAGCAGTAGGGCACTGTGTACTTGGAAGTATTACATCAGGTAATTTTAATACAGCTGTTGGTGCAGAGGCAGGATGCTGTGTAACATCTGGGGACTGTAATGTATTAATTGGGTATGCAGCAGGACCATCAGTAGGTGGTGGTATTTCAAATAAATTATATATTAATAATCTAGCCGGTACTCCTCTAATTTATGGGGACTTTTCAACCGGACATGTTGAAATTAAAACAGCATTATCTGCTTCATCTTTTTCAGGCAGCTTTCATGGAGATGGTTCCAATTTAACCGGTCTAAATGTATCAGCTTTTCCTTACAACGGAGACGCGGTAATAACCGGTTCTCTAATAGTTTCTGGTTCATCTGTAGTAGCTGACTTTACTGATACTGTTGCAATATCAGGTTCAGTATTTTCCGGTTCATTCGTAGGAGATGGTAGCGGTATAACAGGAGTTACTTCGAATCCTTTTCCTTTCTCAGGAGATGCTGTAATATCTGGTTCACTTTTAGTCTCTGGTTCAGGTTTAGATGTTTCAGGTTCAACAAATTTAATCGGTAATCTTACCGTATCAGGTTCAACACCAGCGATAGATTTAAAAGGTATAACTACAATTGATAACGGTATCAAGATTCATCGTCCAAACGCTTTTAGTATAGGAATCGGCGCTACATCTTTAGGTACTAACACCGGAGGATATAATACTGCCCTAGGTTATCTTGCAGGCTGTGAAACAGGTACATGTACTTTTATCACTGCTGTAGGTTCATACGCAGGTAAAAAAGCAGGTACTGCCACAGTAGCAGTTGGTGCTTATTCTCTACAAAATGTAACCGGAGATAGTAATACAGCAGTAGGTTATCAATCTATAAGTGGTGGTGGAACAGGTAGACAGAATTCAGGTCTTGGATACCAGTCTTTATACACTATATCGAGTGGTGATTTAAATACCGGGGTAGGCTACTTTGCAAGTCAATGTATAACTACAGGTAACAGTAATACGTCAATTGGTCAAAGTTCTTTAAGAACAATGGGGGATGGTAATTTTAATACTTCATTAGGTTCTTTAGCTGGTTGTAAAACGGTAGGAGGAAATTCTAATGTATATATTGGATACAAAGCAGGACCTTCAACAAATAATACAACTGAATCTGATCAACTTTATATTAATAACGATGAAGGTAATCCTCTAATAAAAGGAGATTTTGCAGCTAAAACTTTAACCATTAGCGGTTCGTTAAATGTAAGCCAATCTATTACTGCGGATTCTTTTATAGGAGACGGAACTAACCTAACTGGTATTACAGCAGAGTGGGACGGTTCTAGAAATGGAGATGCTAATATTACCGGTTCATTAACCGTCTCCGGTTCTTCAGCAGTTGTAGATTTTACAG
>CAACVD010000382.1_pt1 | contig 21494 bp, 15 predicted proteins | sample 2381771 | NCBI WGS metagenome assembly CAACVD01 (sample SAMEA5211965, study PRJEB30684) | marine metagenome | biome: Marine; feature: Epipelagic; material: Water | collected 2015-10-15 | depth 15 m | reverse complement strand
AACTAAACGTTATTATGTACATTTATAAAGCAAAATGTGAAAGAGTAGTTGATGGTGATACCATTGATGCTACTATTGATCTTGGTTTTGATACTTGGAAAAAAATTAGAATTAGATTAGTAGGAGTAAACGCTGCAGAATCTCGTACCAGAGATTTAGAAGAAAAAGCTAGAGGTTTAGCTGCTAAAGCTTTTGTAAAAGATATTTTAAAAAAACACAATAATAAATTTATACTCCACTCGCAAGGGGTTGGTAAGTATGGGAGATGTTTAGGTGAAATATTTCTGGGGGATGTTAAATTAAATGAATTATTAATCACAGAAGGTCATGCTGTAGAATATTTTGGAGGAAAAAGATGATTGATAAAAATAAAATATTCCAGTTATTTGTAGACGGAAAAGAAATCGATGATGAAAAAACAAAAGAAGAAATCAAAGATTTTATGAATGGTCCCTTTGCTAAAATTGGAATGTTTGTTAAATTAATTCAAAACCACCACATTTTTCATCAAAAATTAGAAAAGTTTTTAAAAAAAGAACAACCTAATTATAATGTAGAATCTACAAAAGAAGCCTCTGAATTTACTGTATATAATAGGGCTTGGACCTATATTAAAAATATAAATTTAGATGATCATGATGATGTTAATGCTATTATAAATTTTGATCCTGAAGTATTTTATAAATCTTTAGGAAGCGCAGTTAAATATTTTGAATCAACTGAAGATTATGAAAAATGTGCTCATATATTTAACATACAAGAAATAGTTAAAAGAATTTAAAAAATTATTTGCCCCCCCAAAATTGCTCTCGTACATTATTATTACAGGGTTTTGGAATAAGAAGGGATGGGGAAATAAAGGCAATAAAGGGGTTAAGGGATACCCTGTTAAAAATATAAAACCAATATAAGTTATGAGAAATAGACAACTATTATATCGAAAATTAGAAAATTTAGAACACACATTAATTAATCTTCAACGCATAGTCAATACCCAGGAACCAATTGAATCTTATAGAGCTAACATAGTTAAAGCTCAGGGGTTAGTTGAAGATGTAAAATCTATGATTGAAAGAGAACCTCGTTCTCCTCAAGAACAAAATAATTCAATTCAATAAAAATAATATAAAATAAGAGTTATGAAATTAACAGCGGAACAAATTCAATCAAATTGGGAAATATTCCTAAATAATATTGAAATACATATCCCAGGAAACCGAGGAGAACAATTAACTAATTTTTATAAACGATATGAAGAGCGCATTATATTAATGCCTGCTGCTCATAAAAAAGAATACCATTCAGCATTCCCTGGTGGGTATGTTGATCATGTTAATAGAGTAGTTCGATGTGCCTTAAAACAATATGATCTTTGGGAATCTGAAGGTTGTGATATGACTACATTTACTAAAGAAGAATTAGTATTTTCTGCTATTAACCATGATTTAGGTAAAATGGGAGATAAAGAACATGAATCTTACATCCCTCAGACTGATCAATGGAGAAAAGATAAATTAGGTGAAGATTATATGTTTAATAAGAAGTTAGCATTTTGTTCTGTACCAGATCGTGGGTTATTTTTACTACAACAACATGATATCTCTTATACATTTAATGAAATGGTAGCAATTCAAACTCATGATGGGTTATATGATGTTGCTAATGAAAAATATTTAAAGGCCTTTATGCCAGAGCAAAAACCTCGCACATCTTTACCATATATTTTACATCAAGCTGATTTAATGGCTGCACGTATTGAATTTGAAATTGAATGGTTACCAAAGTTTTCTAAAGATAATGTGGAGTCCCAAAAGAAAAATTATACATTAAAGTCCAAGACAACTGCTAAAACCAAAGCACTTAATACTTTATCTAGTCCAGGGTTAAAAAGCATGTTAGATAATTTATGATGTTAGAAATAATAATAGGAATTTTAAGTTTATTAGTCGTTATCTTTGGGTATACGACTTTTAACCTTTTACGTAAAAATGAAAGAGCAGAGGATATTATATTTCAATATAATGAATATTTAACAGAATTTAATAAGCAAATTAAGTTTACTAGTGAACGTTTAAAAAAGATAGATACTAGGGGCACATTTGAAAGTGATGATGAAGTTGGTTGGTTTTTCAAACAAATAAAAAATCTACAAGAAGGAATTGAAAAATTCCAAATCAACTAACATATGGTAAGAAAAAGAAAGAAAAAGAGTAAAAATTACTTTACTCAAGAGACAGAGGACTATATTGTTAAATATAATAACCAACCAGACCCAGAAATAAGAAGTAAAATATATGAAGCCCATATCCATTATCCTTTCTTTAAACTCACCCAAAATATTATTCATACATTTAAATTTTACCATACAGAAGTAGAAAATTTAGAACATCTTCAACATGAGATAATTACATTTCTTTTATCTAAAATGCATTTATTTGATCCTACTAGAGGAGCAAAGGCATATTCATATTTTGGTACTATAGTAAAACGTTGGTTAATACTATATAATACTAAAAACTATAAAAAGAAAATTAAAAAGGTTGAAGTAGACATCTTAACTGGTGAAAATTCAACCCATACCTACAATATAGGGGATGATAAAATAAAAAGTGATTTAGATAAATATGTTGATTTATTTGTTGAATATACAAGTGAAAATATATTAGAATTATTTCCAAAGAAAAATGATGCACAAATAGCAGATGCCATTTTAGAATTGTTTAGAAAAAGAGAAACAATTGAAGTATTTAATAAAAAGGCATTATATATTTACATTAGGGAAATGGTAGATGTAAAAACTCCTAAAATTACCAAAATAGCTGATAAACTTCATGAAATATTTAAATCACAATATATATTTTATTTAGAAAACGGTTACGCTAGATTCTAAATCCCTTTTATATCCATATTTATAATAAAATAATATTATGGGATCATTAGACAATATTGTATTTAAAAAGAAAAAATTTTCGGATATCTTAAGTGAAATTTACGATAACCAGAAAAAAAAAGAAACTCAAATAACAGGTTTAATTTCAGAATTAAAGCCACTTATAAATGATATAGGTGATGCTACTTTAATTGTTCCATTAATTAAAGAATATATGGAAATTGGCGTTCGTAACGATGAACAATTAATTAAAATGGCTACTATAGTACAACGTGCGCTTAATAATAGTGGTGGCGAAGAATCAATGGGTATAACAGAAGAAGAAAAACAACAATTAATGGAGGAATTAGATAAATTAAATACTAATTTCGAAGAAAAAAAAGATGGCATATAATTTAGGATTTAGTGGTTTAAATAATAATCTTAATTCTGAAGACCCAACAAGAGAAATTTTCAATAATTTAAATCTCTTAAATTCCCAATTAATAACAGGAAGGGTTGTAGATATTATATTAAGTAATACCCACCCCCTGTTTTATGATTTTGGGGGCTGGAATGGTTTAGGTACTATATTTTTTGAACCTACAAATAATTTAGATTTACCTTCAACATCTGCTAAACCAACAGCTTTACCTTTGATGTCCTATACTAAAAATTTACCTATAATAAATGAAATAGTAGTATTATTAAGTCTCCCTTCTAAAGAAATTAATAATTTTGCTAATGCTCAACAAACTAATAAATATTATTATATAAATCCTATAAGTATTTGGAATAGTAACCACCATAATGCTTTTCCTAATTTATTACAACCAACAACAGATAACCCACCTCAACAAAACTATCAAGAAATAGAAGCTGGCTCACCTAGGGTTACTAAAAATACTAATAATGAAATTAATTTAAATAGTCCTATAATAGGAGGAACTTTTAAAGAAAAATCTAATATCCATCCTATAGTCCCATTTGCAGGGGATGTTATTAGTGAAGGAAGATGGGGTAATTCTATTAGATTAGGAAGCACAGTTTCAGGATCTAATAATACTAAAGAATATCAAAGTAATTGGTCTTTTGTAGGAGATAACGGAGATCCAATTACTATTTTAAAAAATGGTCAATCTAAAGAAGCAAGTGTTACTGGGTATTTACCCATTGTAGAAGATATAAATAAAGATTTATCATCTATTTATATGACTTCTTACCAACAAATACCTTTAAGAGCAGCTAATGAAAATTACTCTGCATTATCACCTGAACCTTTATTACCCAGAGAATATTTTAACCCACAAATAATACTAAATTCAGGTCGTTTAATATTTAACGCTGCTTCTGATAGTATATTAGCAAGTGCACAAGATTCTATATCATTATCTTCAAATAATCAAATAGGAATTACCTCAGATAATGTAAATATATCTGCGGATACCATCAAAATAGGAGGACCATCTGCTAATGACCCCGCTTTATTAGGAGGGGCATTTATTGATCAATTTAAAATTTTATTAGAACAAATACAAGTTTTAGCATTTGCATGTTCAGGATTAGAAGGATATGATAGTGAATCTACAAATATTGAATCATCAGGTATAGATGCTGCGGGTCAAGCATTAGATGAAACTTGTAAAAATATTTTAGATCTATTACCTAATGATAATAAAATTACTTCACCCTTACTGTCTAATACTATAAGATTAAAATAATGGAAGTATCTAATGAAAACCCAAATAACGTAGGTGGTGTTGGTTCACAATCTTTTTTAGCATCTACATCTTTAATTAAGAATGGAGTTAATGATACTGCTTATATTAATATACTATCTTTAAATGATGGTTCTTTAAAAACAGAAACTGTAGTTTTAACTGAAGACCCACCCCCTAATAAAATATCTGAAGCTAAATTTAGTACACCTAATGACCAACTTATATTAGATGCCCTAAACCAATTAACAATAGATTTAAAATTATCTCCTGGGGATCTTACTATTGAAGATACTCAATATTTTGAAGTACCCAATACTATAAAAAAAGAATTTATAATTACAGGTACTGTAATAGATTTTTACCAAAATATACCTATATCTAATGCAAGTATAATATTACCCCTTCCTGGTACTCAATTTACTACTAAAACTGATAAACAAGGAAAATTTAAAATTAAAGCTGTTTACCCCGTTGATCGAGATACTGAAAGAACTACTTTAAGACCCCCTATTTTAGTAACTACTAAAGGGTATATTCCCAAAAAACTTAATCCTTATGCTTTAGATCAAACAGTTAAAACTGATTTAAGAACTACTGCTTTAAAATCTACACGGGGTTTAACGGCAGAAGCTAAGGCTGAAATTGGAAGATTAAAAAGACAAACAATTGCTTTAATCCAAGCGTTAAAACCAAAAAAAGGTTCTTTAAAGGTATTAATTAAAAAGTTTGTAAAAATATTAAAAGAAAGATTAATACCCTATCTTTTAACTTTATTAGCTCCTTTTATAATAGGAAAAATAAGTGACATATTAGAAGGAAAAATATCACAAGCATCAGCTCAGGGAGAATGTCCTTCTCCTGAAGAAGTAGAAAGAGCAAAAAATAGAAGAAATAAAATTGTAAGACAACTAAACCAGTTATATAAATTAGTAAATACTGCTTTAATAGTAGTAGGTATATTAGGAGGTTTAGCTGCTATTGTAAAAATTGCAGCTGGTATAATTAGATCTATACCCTTACCTACAGCAGTTCCTCCTGGAGTTGGTTTTCCTACTAGTTTAATCTTGAACTTTCAAAGATTAATTGATAAATTATTAGTGATAGCAGAAAAAGTATTTACCCTTTCTTTAGGTATTAGCTCAGCTTTACTAGTATTATCTTCTCTATTACTCCAGGCTTTAAAATTACTAAAATTGTTAGATCAACAATTACTTAGATGTAGTGAAAATATTGAAGGCTTAGAAGAATTAGATTTTGTAATAGAAGATGCTGATGATGATGAAGATACACAAATAGATACATCAGTAAATGGTTTTACTTTAGCAGTTGTTGTTGATAATAAAAACCAAGTAGGTACCTTACAAAGAAGATATGCTACAGCTACTGATACTAACGGGGTTGTAGTTTTAAAAGGGGAACCTTCATTTAGTGCAAGTGAACAAATATTAATTGATGAACTTGCATTTTATATACGATCAAACGATTTAAAAGCTAACTAGTTTAATATTTATAATAAATCAATATAACATGAAATTAAGTCAATTAAAATCCATTGTAAAAGAGGCTGTAAAAGAAGCTATCCAAGAGGAAATGAAAGACATTCTTATGGAAGCTGTACGTTCCCCTAAACAAACTGTTTATGAAAATAAAATAGGTACTTCTACAACAGATGTAGCACCACCTACCCCAACTAATCCAATAATGCAATCATCTCTCCCTGAAACTGATAAAGTTAAATTAAGAGAAAATATGATGGGTGTTTTAGATAGCATGAGACCTGGAGCTAATGGTACATTAAATGCTAATACAAACAATGTCCCTTTACAAGTTACCAGTACAGATACAATGAATGGCTCTTTACCTCAAGGAGAAGTAAATATGGATCAAATAATGGGTTTAATGAATAAAAGGTAATTAAATGGCATTTGGAGCAACTAATATATTCCCTAACGACCAACGACCTAGTGTTGCTATTGGTTTTAATCTTCCTATGAATGAAGGTGGGGTATTTACTCCTAATTATCAAACTAAACAAGCAATTAAAAATAATTTAATTAACTATTTTTTAACAAACCCAGGAGAAAGACCAGGGAATCCTGGATTTGGGGCAGGGCTTAGAGCTTATATATTTTCCCAAATTGATCAACAAGATTTAAGTTTTATAAAAGATGATATTCAAACTAAAGTACTAACTTTTTTCCCTGATATAATAGTCCAGGAAATAACAGTTTTACCAACAGATGTATCTAACCAAATAAAAATTAATATAACTTATAGTGTAGCTGATACTGATATAAATGACGCACTATCTTTAAGCTTTAACTAATGGCAGTAAGAAGAACAATAAATTATTTAAATAAAGATTTTAGTAATTATAGGGATCAATTAATAAATTATTCTCAAACATATTTCCCTAATACTTATACAGACTTTTCTGAAACATCTCCTGGAATGATGTTTATAGAACAAGCATCTTATGTTGGTGATGTATTATCTTATTATTTAGATAATCAAATCCAAGAAAATTTCTTACAATACGCCAGACAAACCAGTAATTTATATGATTTATCTTATATGTACGGGTATAAACCTAAGGTAACAGGTTTATCATCTGTAAATTTAGATTTTTATCAATTAGTTCCTGCTATACCTTCATCTAGTGGTGCAGATACTTTATATATTCCTGATTATGATTATGCTTTATATGTAGGAGCTAATACTACATCAACAACACAAGGAGGTACATCTTTTGTAATTGAAGATCCTATAGATTTCACAGTTTCTAACTCCTTAGACCCAACAACAGTTACAGTAGCCCAAATCTCAGGAAATGAACCTACTTATTATTTACTTAAAAAGACTAGAAAAGCATTATCTGGGACTATACAAACTACTACTTTTGGTTTTTCTTCTCCTGAAGAATTTCCTACTGTAGAAATTAGTGATGACAGTATTGGAGGCATAATTGATTGTTTCGATTCAGAAGGCAATGAATGGTATGAAGTTGATTATTTAGGACAAGAATTAGTTTTTGATGGTATAAAAAATACTAATGTTAATGATCCTAATAATTACCAAAATAGTGATAATACCCCCTATTTGCTCCAAACTAAACAAGTTCAAAGAAGATTTAATTCTAGATTTTTAAGTTCCAACACACTACAACTCCAGTTTGGGTCTGGTAATCCTCTTAATACTGATGAAAAGGTTATTCCTAACCCTATGAATGTTGGTTTAGGTTTACCTTTTGAAAGAAATAAATTAACAACTGCTTATTCTCCTACTAATTTTATTTTTACTAATACTTACGGTATTGCTCCAAGTAATACAACATTAACTATAAGATATCTAAAAGGTGGTGGGGTTACATCTAATGTACGCGCAAATACTATTACAACTTTAAATACTAATTTAGTTAAATTTTTAAAACAATCTCTTAACAACACTACAGCACAATATATATTTGATTCAATCCAAGTAAATAACCCTTCAGCTGCTAGTGGAGGTGCGGGTGGTGATACAAGTGAAGAAATAAGACAAAATACTATTTCAAATTTATCTTCACAATTAAGAAATGTTACAGCAGATGATTATTTAGTAAGAGCTTTAAGTATGCCCCCTAAATATGGTATTATATCAAAAGCAATAACCCAAAAACCAAAGGCAAACGATCCTAATACTACATTAGATTTATATGTATTATCTACGGATTTAAATGGGAACTTGACATACCCATCAACAGCATTAAAAAGTAATCTACGTAATTATATTAACCAGTATAGAATGATTGGTGATACAGTAAATATAAAAGATGCCTTTATAATTAATATTGGGGTAAATTTTGAAATTGTTACTTTACCTAACTATAATAATAGTCAAGTTTTAACTAGGTGTAATACTGAATTGCAAAAATTCTTTAATATAAATAATTGGCAAATAAACCAACCTATAATTTTAAGGGATATTAGTATTTTATTAGATAGTATAGTTGGGGTACAAACAGTAAATAATATAAATATTTTTAATAAAGCGGGGACAACATCTGGATATTCACAATATGCTTATGATGTATCTGGTGCTTTACAAAATGGTACTATATTTCCTTCAATTGATCCTATGATTTTTGAAGTAAAATATCCAAATACTGATATAACAGGTAGAGTAGTTTCCTTAGGACAAGGAGGAGGAAGTACAACAAATGGTGGAGGTAGAAATTATTAAAAAATAAAAAATGGCAATATATAAACTTTTCCCACTTCAAGATGCAACCCTATATTCAGGGTACCCTGCAATGAATACTGGTATAGATGCAATTTTAGAAATATCTAATTTATACCCTTCTACAGTTGCAACCCCTCTTGTAGCAAGACCTTTAATTCAATTTGACCAATCTCAAATTAATAGTGTTATTGATACTTTAAATACTAGTTCCACTGCAATTTCTGCAAGTTTAAAAGCTTTTATAGCAGATGCTAGTGGGGTAGTAATGAAATCAGACATATATATTTATCCATCTTCGGGGTCATGGAATAATGGTAGTGGAGAATATTTAGATAACCCTTCTACTGTTAATGGAGTTAGTTGGGAATATAGAGCAAATAGTGGTTCAACCCCTTGGTTATTAGATAATTTTACTGAAAACGTTACAGGATCATATACATTAGCATCACCTGGTGGTGGTAATTGGTATACTGCATCTTCTGATACAAGGCTAAATTTAGAATATTCTCAATCTTTTAACTTAAGAACAACTAAAGATATTAATGTAGATGTAACTGATATAGTTAAGACTTGGTATTCTAGTTCATATAATATACCTGGTACTTATACTGAAATAGAAAATAATGGGTTTTTATTAAAATGGAGTGATGAAATAGAATTTGATTCTAATTTATCTATTCAACCCAAAATGCAGTTTTATTCTGTTGACACAAATACTATATATCCACCCCAACTAGAAATTAAATGGAGGGATTTTGATTATGATACATCTTTACCTGTAATTAATACACCTGATTTATATCTAGCTATTGATAATAATCAAGGAGTATTTTATAGTGAAAGTATTAACCAATTTAGAATAAACTGTAGGCCAGAATTTCCATCTAGAACATTCCAAACGGCTTCTATATATACAGATAATTATGCATTACCTACAGCATCATATTATGCTATAAAAGATTTAGATACAAATGAATTTGTAATCGATTTTGACTCAGAATTTACACAAATTAGTTGTGATAACACAGGTAGTTATTTTACATTATATATGAATGGTTTAGAACCCGAAAGGTATTATGAAATTTTAGTTCAAACTACAGTTGATGGTAATACCATAGTAAAAGATGATCAATATTATTTTAAAGTTGTTAATGGATAATTATGTCTCAAACAAAAAACGTTGATTTAAGAAAAGAGGTTTTTAATAAACCACAATATGAACAAGTAATTGATACTAGTTTTTCCCAATTAGGAATTGTTAGTGTTAGTGCTAGTGCTGAGAATCAAATAAGTATTGAAGAATTCTTTGGATATTACAATTCTCTTTTTTATGATATACCACCCACTGGTGAAACTAATTCACATGAATTTTTAGTTAAAAATAGTGGAGAATATATTAATTTTGATCAAATAGCAGAAGAAATTTTAGCATTACAACAAGAAATAGCAGGGTTAAGAGAAGAGCTATTAGCGGAACAAATAAAAGTAGTAGAATTAGAATCTGGAGTAACTATAAATACTGGTTCTTTAGGGTTAGGTGAAACTACAGATATTTCAAATATATCTACAAACATAAATTCGGGTGGACAATCATCAAATAGTGGTGGTAGTAGCAATGTTTATTAAAAATAACAAATGGAGGATAAAATAATAATAAACCAGGTAAATCCAGAAACATTCGAGTTTCAAGATTATTCTATATCGGATGAATCTTTAATTGTTTCTAATGATTTAGATACTGTATTTTCGGGTTCTACTGATTATATTGAAACTTACATATATGATGAAAATCAAAATCAAGTTTCATTTCAAGTTCCTTTTACTAATTACAAAGTTACTGAAGGGGATGTAATTTTAACACCTTCAAATGACCTAGAAAGATTAGGATTTGATATTGGTTCATATTATATAACTTATAATTTTTATAGACCCCAATTAGCTTCTACTTTAAATACACAGTATTATATTAGTGAAATTAGTTCTGATAGAACAGAAATAAGATTAGATAGTACACAAATTAATAATGCTTTACTAATTAGTTCTAGTTTAGAATTTATAGAATATAGAGAAAATGCAGATTATTTTGTAGATTTTTTACTTAATTTTGGTAATAATCAATTAGTTATTGCTAATAACCTTGAATTAGACTTAAGTGATGAGTTAAATCCTACAATATTAATTAAATTATACGAATCTCTTCCTTCAACTTTTGATTTAAAGTCTCAATGTTCTGTAGTAGAGCAAATCTCAACCCCACAGTCATACAATGTAAATTTTCCTCCATTAGACTTTACCCCAGATGATTTTACTTATATATCTGGGCCTAATTATAGTTTAAATATTAAGGGACAATCTGGAACTCCAGGAATGGATTTTTCATATAATACTTTAGTAGATTCAAATTTGACATCTTCATTTAATCAAGTAAATAATTTACTTAATCGTAAAGAAATAGACATAAATGTTAATTATAAAGAATATAATGATTTTATTTATTTTTCTTCTGCCTTTACCCGTTTACAAAATTTTTATTATAAAGTAGGATTAATACAGTCGGCTAGTGCTCAGTTAGGACAAATTACTTCTTCAACTACAGGATCAACTGTTTATAGTTCAAGTCAAGCTGAATTTAGTGCTACTATAGAAAATACCATTAAAAACTTTGATGGGTATGAATACTTTTTATATTTTAATAGTGGTTCCGAATATTCTTATCCAAAAGAAAATACCGAACCTCCATTTACCCTTTATCCTACAGGTAGCACTGAAGTATTAAATTGGTTAGGTTCAACTGATATTGAAAGTGAATACTATGGGGGGCAAGCTTTATCAGCATCTAATTATGATGAAAACAACCAAAACTCTTTATATTATGCTATTCCAGAATACTTAAGAAGTGACCCACAAAATGCTAAATATGAATTATTCGTTGATATGGTTGGTCAACATTATGATAACCTATGGTTATATACTAAGAATATTACCACTAAATTTGACGCGGATAACCGTTTAGATTATGGTATTTCTAAGGATATGGTTGCGGATGCTATTAGAGATTTTGGTATAAAACTGTATTCTAATAATTTTAATACTAACGATCTATATACAGCATTTTTAGGATTAACCCCTTCAGGTAGTTCATTTCCTTTTCCATATATGACAGGGTCAATTGGTGGTGTAGTTAATACACCTTCTGGGTATGAGTACGTTGATTCAACGATATCGGCATCAAACGACATAATCCCATTAGACGATGTTAACAAGCGATTATATAAACGAATTTACCATAATATACCATATTTACTTAAAACTAAAGGTACAATAGCCGGTTTAAGAGCATTAATTACTTCATATGGTATTCCAGATACAATTTTAAGAATTAATGAATTTGGAGGTAAAGACAGAAATAATTCTCAAGATTGGGATTTAAAACAAGATATATATAATGTAGGATTAAACACTACTAGTTCAGAATTTACTTCATCTTTTTCTCTTAATTCAGATTGGGGTGCGGATGAAAATTCTCCGGGATCAATTCAATTTAGATTTAAAACAGATGGTATCCCAAAATTAGGATCAAGTGTACCGTCAGTATCACAATCAATTTTTGAAACCAATTTAAATATGGGTGATGGTGGTCAATTAAGTAGAATTGCCATGGCACTTGAATATAATGTATCATTACTAACAGAAGGAAATTATTCTGGTTCTGTACCTAGTAAATATAAAGAATATGGTACCTTAAAATTTTGGCCTAATATAAACACAACCCCACAAAACTCAGCATCATTATATCTTCCCTTTTGGGATGGTGATTGGTGGTCAATACAAGTAGATAGAGATACTACAGGAGATACTGGTAATTTTATTTTAAGGGCTGCTAATAATATTGGGGAAAACTTAGGTTTTACTGGTAGTGATACTATTGAAGGTAATACTACAATATGGGAAAACTCAACTGAAATATATTGGTTACCCCAAAATTATGTCCAATTTATTGGAGATAATTATTTTCCTTTTACAGGCTCACTCCAAGAAGTAAGGTATTATGCTGAAACAATAAGTGAAAGTGTGTTTTATGATTATGCAATGAATCCATATTCTTTTGAAGGAAATGGAATTAATAGTGCACCAGATCAACTTGCATTTAGATTGCCTTTAGGGTCACTATTAGACACGGGATCATATTCTAGTTCTATTCATCCAAAAATTACTGGTTCTTGGGTTACAACATCCTCATTTAGCACTAATAGTTCTGCTTCATTTTCATCAACCCCAACTTGGTTAAATAATGTAGAAGACATTTATTTAGATCAAACCCCTTCAGGGATGAGAAATAGGGTAACAGATAAAATCCAAACTGAAGCATTAATTTTACCAGAAGGGGATACTTTATCTGGTTATAAATCTATTCAACAAACATCATACGTTAGTGAAAGTTTTACTCCTAACGTTAATTATTTAGAAGTAGCATTTTCACCACAAGACCAGATTAATGATGATATTATTGGTCAAATAGGTTATTTTAATATTGGGGAGTATATTGGGGATCCAAGACTTATATCATCATCTGATAAAAGTTATCCTGACTTAGATGTTTTAAGAGACGCATATTTTGAAAAATACATAACTAATTATGATGTAACTGATTTTGTTAGATTAATAAAATTCTTTGATAATTCATTATTTAAAATGATAGAAGATTTTACACCTGCAAGAACAAGTTTATCATCTGGTGTAGTAATTAAACAACACTTACTAGAAAGAAACAGACAAAGACCAGCTCAGGTGTCTTCATCATTTGAACAATATTCTGGATCAGTAACAAATTTACCTAAAGATTATAGAACAGGATCTTCGGATTTTCCACAATATTCAGACTCAGGGTCTGCTATATATAAATTTGGAGGGGGTACTGCAGGTTCATTTGAACCATTTAATGGTTTAGCAACATCGGTTTCTGGTACTTTAGGAGAAGGCCCTGATAATAAATATTTCTTAACCCAAAGTTGGGAAGAAGCTTGGGTATCACTTTCAGGTTCATCACCTATTGATAGAAGTGATCAAAGAGAATTTTATAATGGTGAATTTAGTGGCTCAGCTATTCCAATTGGTATAAAAGATATTTGTAGTGCTTATTTTAAAGTAGGAAATACTTCTTATAGATATATCCCTGTTTTTTGGAGTGCTGATGGAAATAACTTTACTCAAACAATTTCTGAACAAGCATTTTTAAATCCTATAAACCAACCACCACCAGGTTTTGTTTGGTTTTGGAATGATGGTCAAAATGGTACTTCTCCTAACTTTACAGGTAATGTACTTTATATAAAAATGTCTTTACAAACGGATAATGGTTTAAGCATACAACCTTTTATACAAGGTATTGATTTTGTTACTTTTTCATTTAATTCTCCTATAGACATAAATGGAAATATTTTAAGTCCAAATACCCCACAAACCTATTTTGTAGAATCTATAGCAATCCAAAGTAGCACTCTAGCATCAGATACAAATAGTGTTGGTTCAGCTTTATGCTTTACAGTACCTGAAATTTCTTCTGAAATAGTTTCTTCAAATGATGCAAGTTTTTATGATTTTAACTTTTCAGCAAGTGGGGATTTTCAATGGTATGCTACACAGGACACATCAGTGGACCCCTCTCCAGTATTAGATACAGGGATATCCGAATCTGTTCCACAAGGTTATTTTCCTTTAACTTATCATACTGAATCCTTTTTTAGAGGATGGGCAAGTTCTAATTTTTATACTAATGGAACTTATAATGCCTATGAAGGAATATTAAGTGATCCTTTAAGTAATTTTAATACAGGTTCACATGAAATAGATAATACAGATACAACAGTACAATCTGGAATAGACCCTGCAAGTAATGTTCCATGGTTTATGAATGCCTCAAACCCACAAGGATCTGGAAAAAGTTGGTTACAAATCCCTTCTGAATCATTCCTAGATTATGCTAATATACCTGATTCAACAGTAGGACCTGTTGCTACAAATAATTATTTTAATATAGCTTGGACAAGTGCTAGTTCAGAAGAACCACGTGCTGTGCAAGGAACTAATTATTACTACAATGCAAGTAATAATGCTATTTATATGTCTGGTTCTGAGTTTCAAAATGAATTAAAATATACAAATCCACTAATTACTAGTAGTTTAATGTTTAAAGTTAGTGGAACTAGTCAACTTTCAAGTGCTGCTACATCATATACTCCACTAGGACAAAGTAATTTAGTTATCCCTATTGATCCATCAAGAGGACAAGAATTATGGGTTTATAGAGGTGAATCTAATTCAAAGGAATCAGATGCAAATGCTTGGAGATATAATAGATATATTCATAGACCATTTAAAATTTATTATTTAACAGAAACAGGGTCTGGGCAACCTGGTATTCCATATGATTTGTATGATCCTATGATCCATAATGAATCAGAATTTCAATCATTATTTTTTGATAACCCACCTGTTTATTATAATAATAATTCCCAAAATTTTGCTACAATGTTGGGAACACAAGGAGATTTGAATTTAGGAATAGTTGATCAATCCCAAACATTTTTTAGACCTTTAAACTCTGGAGGAACACTACCATCAACAGATATGGTAACAGGAACTTTTGAAGTATTTAATGATTTAAGACAAGTAAGACCTTTTATATTTACAACTTACAATACATTAACCAATATAGGCACTACACCAGCTAGAGGCTCAGGTTCAGCAGTCGCAATTTCTCAATCTGATGGTACTCCTTTTGCATTATTGAAAATGTATCAAAATCAAACATCAACAAGACCACCAATAGCCGATATAGCCTATTTAATTACTAATCGTTCAAGTCAAATTAATTTAATTACCTATATTGGACCTGGGGGTGAAGAAATTTCAATCCTTTTACCACCACAGTTATCTGTAGGTTACCAACAAGTTATTTGTGGTGATTCAGGCACTAATGTAAATACTGTAATTGTTAGTAATTCCGCCAATTATAGAATATCAGAAAATATAGGGAGTCGTCCTAATCCTTGCAGAGTAGTGCCAGAGGGTGGTGGTGCTCCTCCTTTAATTACAAGCAATAATTTTGTTAACCAAAACCCTTTCTTTTATTCTACAAATAATATTCTTGGAGGGATTACTGTAGGTAGTACTGAGGGTCAAACTTATCAAATAGAATATGGAGAATTTTTTGAAGGGCAAAATACTTCATCCTTAAGCTTAACAACAGGAACCCAACCTGGGGGTACAACAGAAGGTATAGACATAGTATTTCCTCCTGGAAGTTATATTTTTTCTATGAGTGATTTTGATACTACTACATTTACTAATGGTAGAACAGAATTTGGTTTATGGACAACTTATGGTGATTATGCTACATACAATTTTGAAAACCAAGATGGATCAGGAGCTAATCCTGTTACTATAGAATACATTAATACGAATTATAATACTGATTCAGTTGATGTATATACCCTTGCTTTAGAAGATGCTGATGGAGATATGAATGTTCAGGATACTGGAAAAGGAACTAGTGCTGGTGATCAAAGGAGTTATGAAATTGATTTTGCAGGTCCTACCGGGGTAAGATACCAAAGAATTAACATAAAAGTTGATGGTGATTATAACATGGATCTTTTTAGATCAATAGTTACTTCTACAAATACTATTAAAGTTTACTTAGTAGATAACCAAACTGAAACTGGTAGCGGGATTGGTACTGCTCAAGAATTATATGAAACACCACAAGCCTCTGGAACAAGTACTCAAAATATAGCATCATTTCTTACAGGTTTATTAGCGGGTCAACAACTATTAATATTATGTCTTAATACTACACCTTTCAGAAGTTTTGGTTCCAATTTAACCACTTTCGGGGCAGAAAATATATACAATATGTCATTAGATAATACAACAGTAAATGCTGTTGTAGGTTCCCCAGAAGCACAAGGTACATTTAATAACCCTTATGTTGTTACTGGGTCTATTAGCAATAGATATGAAAGTGGGGTTGAAATTCCATCTGCATTAGCAACTAAAGTAGTGGATGCTTATATTTTATATTCCTCTTCATTATCATCTAGTTTAGATGGTGCTTATGTATTTGATGTTACACCTACTTTTGGAACATTATCTGTTACCGCATCTGTAGTTGTTAGTTCATTTACTGATGCTGAAGCAGCTTTATATGGTAATGCTATTTATGGAGAAGATCAATATGGAGGGGGAGCTTCAGGTGGTGGTACTACTTGGACAACGGCTTCTATAATTTTATATACTGGGTCTTTTAACAATTTCCCAAATGAAATGCCTGAATTAGGAGGCAATATATTTGCAGAAACTAGTTCATTTAGTTTAACGCACCATACAGGAGAAAGAATAACGCTACATGCTGAATTTTCCCCAGGGGAATTAGAATATAATGATGTTTTAAAGATGGCATTAAGAGTAGGCAGTGGCTCAAATGATCCTTCTGTTGTTGAAAACTCATTAATAGTAACAGAGTACAGTATGAGTTTTTCTTCATCAATTGACCCTAATATAGACCCATCAATACCAACAGTATTTAGTGATGATTTAAATTTTGATAAAGCAGTAGATTGTCAACCTCTACTAAATAATTATAATGATGCAAGAACAAATGGACGATTAATGGATGTAGATTATTCTACTGGACTTTTAACCCCATCTAATTGGCAACAAATTATAGACTACTCTGCATCAAGAGCATCAGTTCCTGAATCTAATTATACTATATTAGCTTCATCTAGACCTAGATATTTTGGGGTAAGAGGATTCCAAGAAAACCCAAATGAATGGACAGCAGGTGATATTGGAACTTATGGTAAATTACCTATTATTGAAATTGCAAGAGGATACTTAGCTTATTTTAATAAAACTAACGATTTATATCCACTACTAAATAATGCTACACAATATAATATTCAATATTTAATTGGTCAAAATGGTATAGCTACCCAACCTAAATTATCAAATATTTCATTATATAATATTCAAGGTACATTTGATTCTTATCCTTTAATTAGTAAAGGAACAGTATCACTTAATAGAGAAGATTCTTCAGCTTTAAATACTTTAAATGGTTTAGTAGAATTTAAAAAAGTTACCCAAAAACCAACCCCTATAGTTTATACACAGAAATCTGGTATATTCCCAAATTATACACTTTTACAAGGCGATCCAAACGATCCAGCTAGTGTTGCTTATACAGGTTCAGGGATAGATTTAATTGGTAATGAACCTGTAGATCCTGATATTGTACCTGATTTTTTAAATTATAGCACATTAGCAGAAGATCAAGGATTATTTACGGAACAAACAGATTATGTATTAACAACCTTAAAATCAACACAAAGAACACCAACTATTAATTTATCCCCTAATATTGTTGCAAACTTTGTTAATTATGATGATAGCAGTAGTACAATCCAAGTATATGACAATAATGGTATTTTAAATATACCGAATAATGATACTGGATCAGTATCTACTCCTAATCCCCCAGGTAATGGTAATCCAACTTCTCAACCATATGATTTAGAAATGGAAATAGGAGTAGACACAACCCCATTAGTATATGAAATTCAAACTAGTAATGCGGGTAAAGGTGGAGGATATCAAACATCCCCTGAGGTAGGTAGTGTAAACTTTAGATTCGAAAGAACAACAACTGGTGGTCCTACTAATGCTAGCTTTTCAGGTTTTCAACTCCAAGATTTAAAGGTAAAATGTGTTAATTATATACAACAAGCCCAGGGAGGAGTAACTACATTTGAAGTAGATTTTTTAAATGCAGTTAGTAGTGCCGTAACTATTAGTACTAGTCAAGGAGTTTCAATAATATTTAATACAACTCAAATTAAAGGTATACTACCTCCTACTTATGAAGCAGTACAATTAGGTGGACCTTTATTAAAACAAAGATGGATAGTTTCAGGAAAAGTTCCTGCTTCTTTTATTAAACAAGGAAGAAGATTTAGAATACAATCTCAAGGTGATTTAATTAATCCAACTGCTAATCAAAGAGATATATCACTTGATCCTAAATTTGCTCCAAATAGTTATAATGGAGGCTTTCAGTATAAAATAGATTTACAAGGTCAAAATAGTAATCCTGTTACAGCAGCAGTCCCACCATATTGGGTATTTAAACAAGGTACAGATGATGGAACCGATGAAGGTAACTTAGATGGAAATATAATACCAAATAAACTAATAATGTCATCTTCTCAAATGAATAAGGGATATGGTAGAGGGTTTATACAAAAAGATTTAATTTATACTGCAAGTTTAAATAAAGATTTCCCTGATGGTATTGAACCTGGGTATACACAATTCCCAACAATTGAAACTCCATGGTCTTTGCAACCTTTTGATGAAATTAGATTTAACAATGATGAAAATCAAAATTATGTAATTACAGAAGTAATATCACCTCAAAACCAAACAACAGCAAGTTACATAAGTGATGGTGTTGGTTCTTTAGAAATAACTTTAAATAAAGAGGTACCTGAAAGTTTTGCTAACCTTAGAGAAACATCTCCCGGTGGGGTTGGTATTACTTTAGATGTATTAGCCACATCCTCTACAGCAGTAGTGGTACAGGATAATGTGGTAGAACCTGAATCTAAATCTACACCACAATTAGTTAAGGTAACATATCCTCAACAAAAACATAGACCTTTAGATTTCTTTGTAATAAGAAGATATGTTGATGAAGCAAGCTCTATTATTACTACCCAAAAATACCCTTATGAGAACCCCCCACTAACAGCTTCCTCAACTGGATTTTTATTTCCAGAATATCCAGCGGGTACATTAAAAACCAGCCCAGATGAAATATTATCTGACCTAATTGATAAGAAACTAATAGATTAACATATTTATAACATATAACAATATTTATATAAAAATAACAAAATGGGATATTTAAATAACGCAGTAGTAACAGTTGATGCTATCTTAACTAAAAAAGGTAGAGAAGCATTAGCATCAAATGATGGTTCATTTCAAATTACTCAATTTGCATTGTCAGATGATGAAATAGATTATACACTTTTTAATCCAACTCACCCATCAGGTTCTGCTTATTATGGAGAAGCAATTGTAAATCAACCATTATTAGAGGCATTTCCTTTAGAAAGCCAAGTAATGAAATATAAGTTAACAACTTTACCTAGAGGTACAGCAAAAATGCCAATTTTAAATCTTGGTTATGCAGCTATTACTCTACAACAAGGAGCACAGTTAGCAATTACACCACAAACCTTAAATTACTTAGGTAATGATCAAACATTTGAAACAAGTGGGTATACAGCTACAATTTCTGATGTAAGAACTTTAGCTTCTTTTGAAGGGTTAGGGATTCAATCTGCTGCTACTACAAATGCAAATGCAACTGCAACCCAAACAATTGGAACTAATGTATCAGCAACTGTAACAGGAACTCAAATAAATTTAAGAGCAACAACTATTAATACTTTATTTGGAACAAATTCAACTTTAGTATCAACTTTAACAGTAATAGGTTTAGATAGTGGTGCAAGAATTACAGTTCCAGTAACCATAACTAAATCAACTACATAAAAAACAAATAAATGAGCTTTAACAGATTAGACCCAGAAGATTTTGTAGTAAGTGCTGACGCAGTATCAACAGCTGTATGGACAGCAAACCAACCTACATTATCTACCTTTTTTACCTCTTCTGCCCAAGAAACAGGACAGTCAGGTGAATATTATTTAAATATATTAAATACTGGAAGCGAACAAGCTAATTCCGAAATACAATTTGCTATTGCTTATGGAGATGCAACGGGTGGTGGTGCTGCTTCTTATAACCCAGATGTAAATAATTATTCACCTTCAACTACAATTTACGGTTCTTATAGAACACTAGTATTAGAAGATGAAAATGCTAATTTTACTTTTGGAAATGTTACTGGTAGTTATTTTTATGCCCTTAGTATTGAACGAGCAAGATACAAAGAAACTTTATTTCCAGGATCTTTAAATCTTTTCTTATCAAGTAGTGTAAGTGGGGAGACTGCTTTAGTATTAACAGATAATTCTCAAGATGTTCCTATTCCTCAATATTTTGGCACAATGAGAGCTTATCAAGTTATTAGTGGATCGAATGGTACAGCCTATAATAAAACTTCAGGTGTAAATAGTAATAACACAGGATATACTGAAAATAGTGGATCATATGGTTTATTTCTTCCAGATATTGGAACTATTCTTTTAAATGGTGCTGCCCTAGATATATCAGATACTCCAGAAGGAATTAATTTAGGTACTGATAGAACATTAAATACTGATGCTAATAATGCCCAAAAATTATTTTCACATATATCAGGAAGTGGAGGATCTTCATTTAGTTTAGGTTGTCAAGAAACAATTACTTCTGATTATATATTTGTAAGAGTAAGAAATTCAGAATTTAATTATTCAGAAAACCCATCATTTATATCGGGCTCAACAGGTGAAGTAATATATTCTTATTTTATAAACAACCCAACAGTATACCCAACAACAGTAGGTTTATATAACGATTCAAATGATTTATTAGCAGTAGCTAAATTATCAAAACCAATACAAAAAGATTTTACAAAAGAAGCTCTTATTATTTGGCCCGTTGCTATT
>CAACVD010000380.1_pt1 | contig 21545 bp, 33 predicted proteins | sample 2381771 | NCBI WGS metagenome assembly CAACVD01 (sample SAMEA5211965, study PRJEB30684) | marine metagenome | biome: Marine; feature: Epipelagic; material: Water | collected 2015-10-15 | depth 15 m | reverse complement strand
CCCGGTACTAAACCTCATGCAGCATCAACTTTTTATTTTCATGTTGACGAAGGTTTTCCATTAGCAAACTATAAAATGATAGTAAACCTCAACGATGTAACATCAGGAGGAACTTTTTTAGCCGACCCTATTCTAACTCCTTTTGATAAAGACGGAGAAATTTTCTTTGGCGATAATATTATTCTTTCTGAAAATATTAAAGAAAAAGAAATTCTAGGAAAAGCAGGGACTGTGTATTGCGCATCCAGTCATATACTACACAGAGCATCTTTACCCAAGGAAGGGTATACTGATAAAATGCACTTATCTTTTACCTTAAAAGGAGATAAGTATTTAGCAGATAAATATAAAGAAGGCCAGTTTAAATATAATTTTTCTGAATTATAAATAAAACTATTAAGTTTAATTGCTTCACTGAAAAAGTATTCATATATTAATAAATAAAGTTATACAAAATGAAGAAAACTTACATCATTGGAGAAATTGGCATAAATCATCAAGGAGATATTAACATAGCTAAAAAGCTAATTGATATTGCAGCATCAGCTGGATGCGATGCAGTAAAATTTCAAAAAAGAAATCCTCACGTTGCAGTTCCTGAAGCACAGAAAGACAAACCTAGAAGCTGGCAAGATGATGACTTACTTAGAGTATAAGCTTAAGACAGAGTTTGGCAAAGAAGAGTATGACGAGATAGACCGTTACTGCAAGCAGCAAGGTATAGATTGGTCAGCTTCACCTTGGGATTTAGATTCTGTTGAATTTCTTAAGCAATATAATTTACCATGGGTAAAGCTTCCCTCTGCTATGCTAACGAATGATGATCTGTTAGAAGTATGTATTAAAGATTTTCCTAAAGTTATTTTCTCAACTGGAATGTCAACTGCTGAAGAAATTAATCATGCAGTAGAGGTCTTACGTACGGCTAAACAAAAATACAATAAGACTGAAGAAATTGGTTTGCTTCACTGTAACAGTACATATCCTGCTCCAATTAATGAATTAAACCTATCCGGCATACTAACCTTAAAAGATAAGTACCCAGATTTTGAGATAGGATACTCAGGACATGAGATGACTTTAGGTACTACAGTAGCATCAGTACTTTTAGGAGCATCCATTATAGAACGTCATATTACTTTAGATAGAAATATGGAAGGTTCTGATCATAGCGCTTCTGTTACCCCTTGGGGATTATTTAAACTTGTAAATGGTATCAGAGAATTAGAAGCAGCTTACGGTGATGGCGTAATTAAAGTAACTGATTCTGAAAAGCCAGTAAGAAAAAAGCTCAGAGGATAATGATTATATACGTAGATATTGACGAAACTATCTGTGATTACCCAGTTAAGAGAGATACTTCTAAACCTGGTGATTATTCTACTGCTAGACCTTTAAAAGATAATATAGCTAAAATTAATAAACTATATGATGAAGGAAATGAAATAATATACTATACGGCTAGAGGAGCTTTGACTGGTATAGATTATTTTGATCTAACTAAAAAACAACTTATAGACTGGGGAGCTAAACATCATAAATTATCAGTTGGAGAAAAGCCTTATTATGATTTATTAATTTGTGATAAGACGAAAAGAATAGAAGAAATTTAATGAAAGAACTTTTAGAAGCACTTAATAATATAGAATATGTTGAAGGAGTTAAACAGTCTTTTGAAGATGAAGGTGCTGTTTTAGAAGATGTAGTTCTAATGAGACAATTAACATCTTTAGCCAATCTTTATATGAATGTAAAGATAGGAGGGTGTGAAGCTAAAACTGATATTAGGAACTGTATTAATATGAATGCAGATGGAATAGTTGCTCCTATGATCGAAAGTCCTTTCGCATTACAAAAGTTTATTGAATCTACTCCTAATATTAAAACTAATAGATTTATTAATATAGAGACTAAAAATGCTGTAGACAATATAGAGTCTATTCTTTATTCTCCTGCTAGTAAGTCTTTGAAAGGAATAGTAATAGGTAGAAGTGATTTAGCAAGATCATACGGTAAAACTAAATCAGATGTAGATAGTTCTATACTTTTTGATGCTGTAGATAAAGTATGTGAGGTAGCTAAACCTTTAGGTTTAAAAGTAGGTATGGGGGGAAACGTTACAGCTAAAAGCTCTCAATTTATTAGTTCTCTATACGATAAGCATGTAATAGATTATATAGAGACTAGAAATATAATATTTACAGTTAATTCGAATACTATTAATAAATTAAATGAATTAATAAAGTTAGGTTTAGTATTCGAAAAACTATGGATGAAATTTAAAAGTAATAAATATAGTAGCTTAGTACAAGAGTATAGCAGTAGATATGAAACTATTAAAAATAGATTAGAATTTTAATATGAAAAAAATAGTAGCTGTTATTCCTGTAAGAAAAGGTTCTCAAAGAGTTCCTAATAAAAATTTTAAACTATTTTATGATAATAAAAGTTTATTAGAAAGAAAGATAGAAGTGCTACAAAAAGTTGAATCTTTAGATGAAATAGTTATTCATTCTGATTCTAAATTTGCAAAAGATATAGCTAGCAGATATAAAGTAAAGTTTCAAAAAAGAGAAGACTATTATGCATCCTCTGAATGTCCTGGTAGTGACTTCTTTGAAAACTTAGCTTCGACTATAGATGCTGATATAATAGTACATGCTCCTTGCACATCACCTTTAGTATCTGCAAAAACATATACTAGTATGATTAATCAATTCAGCCTTTCAGCTGATCATGATAGCGTTAATACTGTAGCTGAAGTCAAAGAATTTATGTGGTTAGATAATAAGCCATTAAATTATAACCCTTTAAATGCTCCTAACAGTCAAGACTTACCAGATGTATATAAATTAACCTTCGGCTGTAATGTATTATCAAAAGAAACTATGATAAAAAATAAGCATGTTGTAGGAGAAAATCCTTCGTTCTATATAGTAGATGAAATAGAAGCAGTTGATATAGATACTCCTTTAGATTTTAAAGTAGCACAAACAATACTTAATCAAGATAATGGATTTATTTAGAAATCTTACTTCTGAAGGAAAAGTATTTGAAACTAAAAATATACTTTCTTCTCCTATCATTACATTTACTGATAAGAATAATTACCACGAATCAGTTAAAGGTAAGTCTGTATTAGTTATAGGAGGAGGACCTACTTCTATTTTATATGATTGGAACGAGATTAAATACGATCATTTATGGACTCTAAATAGTTTTTATCAGAATCAATTATATAAAGGTTTAACGTTTGATTTAATTCATATTGGTTCATTAATAGATCCTAACGATAGTAAGCTTATAGAGTATTTAGATAGTAAAGGTAGTAACGCTCAACTTTACTATGAATTGGCATTCTATCATGGCGAAAAGTACAGTAGATTATTTTCCTCAGGTATCTTAGAAAAATATAAAGAACGCTCTAATTACTACGTTACTGAGTTTAGAGGTAGGATAGGAGGAGCTCCTCGTTTAGTATTATTAGCAGCTCTAATGGGAGCTTCAGACGTATACTTTACCGGTATAGATGGTTATACAAAAGATAATAAGAGATTACATTCATTCTGGAAAGGAGCTTTAGATGAAATTAGAACTGATATTCCTGCTCAAGCTAAAGAGCATGGAGGTAATGCTGCTCATACTTACGATGAATCAGCTATAGACTTTAAAGAGTATTTAAAGTTACTTAATAAAATTAGTAACGATATTGGAACTAAATTTTATAATTTAGGAGAAGGTCATGAAGCTAATATGATAGGAGATTTATATAGAGATATGCTTCCTTTACCCTCTTACTTAAAACAGTTATAATATGAAAAATATAGATGATATAGCATTTGTAGTTCAAGCTAGAATGAACAGTCAAAGGGTACCTGGAAAGATGTTAAGACCTTTTGCCGGTACTACCCTTTTCGGATTAGTATTAGATAAACTTCTACAGTCTAAAATTATTCCATCAGAGAATATCATAGCTTCGGTTTACGAAGAAGAGTTATTTGAAGAAGCTAATACTAAGCGAAATATCAGAACATTCAATAGAAGCCACAATTCAGCAAATGCCGAAAATACTATTCAAGAAATATATGAATGGCATGATAAACTTCCTCATAAGTATGTAGTACTCATATCTGGCTGTAATCCATTACTTAAAGTAGAGACTATAGATGCTTTTGTTAAGCAGTTTATAGAGCAGGATGAAGAGAGTTTATTTGCTGTAATGGAAAAGAAACAGTATTATTGGAATAAAGAAGGTAAGCTTATTGTTCCGTGGCCTGAAGGATTAAATATAATGAACACTAAAGCTGTCGAACCTACATACGAAGCAGCCCACGTTCTATATGCTTCTCGAATGGATATAATTAAGGATGGGTTCTTTATGGGCGATTTCCAAAAAGATGGTGATATAAAACTATTCCCTATGGAAGAACTAGAAGCTTTTGATATTGATTACGAATGGCAATTCAAAGTAGGAGAAATACTGTTTAAAGAGTTATTTAAATGATATATATATTTGATATAGACGGTACTTTAACACCGTATAGAAAGCCAATCAATCCTGAATTTAAAATTATATTTGAAAACTGGATTAAAAATAAAAGAGTTTGGCTTATTACAGGCTCCAATAGAGAGATTACAGTAGGACAATTAGGAGAAAAACTTCTCGGTAAATTTGAAAAGGTATATCAGTGTTCAGGGAATATTCTATACGAAGGAAATAATTTAATTTACGAAAAAGAATTTTTTCTTCCTATAGAGGTAGAACAGTATCTAAATAGTGTGTTAGAATCTTCTCTCTACCCTATTAATACCGGTAAACATTTAAATCATAGAAAAGGAACTGTTAATTTTTCCACTGTAGGTCAGAACTGCACTCAACAGGAAAGAGATGCTTACTCTAAATGGGATAAGGTTAACAAAGAACGTGAGACAATAGTTAAAAATTTTAATGACAGATTTGATAACTTAAACGCTTCAATAGGAGGGCAAATAAGTATGGATATTGTGCCGACAGGAAACGATAAAGGTCAGATAGTAAAAGATATAGATGGACCTTTTACTTTTTTCGGAGACCATTTATTTCCCGGCGGTAATGATTTTCCAATTATTACAGAAGCTTTACTCCAGGGTAAATTTAATGATAATAAGTTTTATAATGTACAGGACTGGTTACATACAGCACTTTTATTAACTGAAATAAATGATTAAGGAGTTACGTAAAATAGAAGACACTTACGAAAGAATTAAATTTCTAAAAGATAAATTCTTAGGTCAGACAGTTTACATAACTACTCCTGGTCCTTCGCTTTTATCTCACGATAGGAATAAGCTTATAGAAAAATTAAAAGGTAAGCCTGTTATAGCTCTTAAGCAATCATATAACTATGTTAAAGAGGTTGCAACATTCCACGGTATGTCTGCTTATGGATACCAGCCATACGAGTATTATTCTGATGATACTATAGTACATTGGCAGCTTACTGCTATGAATATGCCTTACGAGGTTAATCGTATTCAAAACGAATGGAAGCATAGAGCCGATATACTCATTCCATGTTACTCTACTCCATGGATTGATATGAATAAGACTACAGCATTCAGTCGAAACTTTGATAACTTCCTTGCCTACTCAGAAGGTAAAGCAATCTGGGGCCCAGGAATAATGTATGAGACTGGTATACCGTTAGCTTTACATTTAGGAGCTAAACAGATAGTTACTATAGGATGGGATATAGGAGATTTATCTAAGTTCGAACCTAAAGACGGATACAAATTAGGAGATAATGATTGGAGAAAAGAGCATGCAGAAGATTTATATGCAGATGGAGTACATGCTGGAGCAGGGCCAGACTATAGAGAGTTAAAAGAAACTATTAACTGCACTAAAAAAATGTATGATTGGTTCTTGGAAAAAGACGTCAAAGTTCGTATATTATCGGATATCAATCCAGCAGATGAACGATTTGAAAGAATTACTATAGATGAGCTATAACCTTATAATTTACTGTAAAACTTTTGGAAGAGATTTTCAAAGACTAAAAAGACTATATGAATCGATTAAAAAATATAATAAAGATAATATTCCGTTTTTTATATCAGCTCCTGCTGCCGAAAAAGAACTGCTGCAAAAATTAATAGGAACTGAAGGGTATACTTTTATACCTGACGAAGAAATATATCAAGCTAAGAATCCTATGCCAGGTTGGGAAGAACAGATGCTAATTAAGCTTCATGTCTTCGGTAAAATAGAAGCTGAAAATATCTTATTAGTAGATTCAGATGCTTACTTTATTAGACCATTTACTTATGCTGATTTTATAGCATATGATAGTATACCTTATACTATTATTCATGAGAATGTCCAAGTATCAGAATATGAAGCTTACTTAAAAGGAGGAGATTATTCTAAGACTGGTTATGCTAAAGCAGTAAGAGCTTACAGAGAAATATTTGGAGGTAAATCTAATAGAATTTATGACTATGGTCCTAATCCTCATTTATGGAATAGAAAAGTTATAGAAGATTTCTTTAAAAATTATTTAGAGCATAATAACTTACAAATGGAACAATTTCAATTTGCTATAAAAAACCAATTTGGAATACATTTCAGAGAAACTCTCACCTATGGAGAGTATTTACTAGCAGGTAAAAGTATAGATATAGTTCCTTGTGGACCTTTATTTAAAGTTTACCATTGGAAAGAGCTTCATGATTTCGAAAAAGGATTAGGATGGATAGATGAAGAGAAAATTAAACAAACATACTTAGGTATAATTTTACAAAGCAACTGGTCATGATACTACTACAAGTACACCATATGTGGTACGAGTCTAATATGATAGACGAATGCTGGCATTCTATCCTACAAGCTCTCAGAGCTGCTCCTAACGTTGATGTTAAGATTAAAATATGTTTTAACTATCAGACGTATATAGAAAAACCTAACATAGGAGATGTTAGAACGTTATTTGATAAGTGGGATAGTCATCCTTTAATGCAAGATTATAATCCGGAAATTACTCTCAAAACTGACAATGATCCTTTTTATAATATAGCCGATTGGCGGAGAGAAGTTTATGACCCAGAAGCTAAATATACTGTATGGGGCGAAACAGATTGTCTTCTACCCAGAGACTTCTTTGCTATATTAAACCAAGTAGAGATAGATAGACCTCACGTTCTTACCTTTGCCTCTAGACCTATGTGGGATAATAGTTGGGATGTAGTCACTCACGAGAAGTTACAAGGATATTCTAAACCTTGTCAATGCAAAGGAGAACATAGAGAAGACTGTATAGAGTTATTAGAATCTCCTTTTAAGTATAAAGATTATATTACCCAAAAAGAGTTAGATAAATTTAACGAAGAGTCTGGAGACATAAAACTAGAGCAAGTTCCTATCAAAATAGACGGTAGTCTTGTTTGTATTTCCGGAGGAGTAGAAACTCCTTTTATTGCTCCCGGTATGCATTTTGTAAGAGAAGATTCTTGCTTTGCAGCTTTTTGTCAGAAAAGAGAAATACCACAAGTTGTAGTTAAGACAAGACTTAAAGGACATAACTACTGGCATCCTAGCAAAAGAGTCGGTACAGATGCTACTAGAAATGACGAAGTATTTAAACGCTATGCTGCAGAAAGTCAGCATGCTATGAATGATTTTATTTATAATTTATGAGTACACATTGCATTAGTACTTATAACAACATGAACAGTTTCTTACATGAATTGGCAAGAACCACAAATTAGAAAAGCATTTGGCAGGCAGGATAACATCCTGGAAGCCTATCAAAATGCTCACGACTTAAGAAACAAACAATATCCTCTTAGTACAGATGATGTTACTATGTACGATAGCATTGTTGAGAGGATAGAAACTTCAGGCTATATTATTATATCTAACTTCTTCACTAATATAGAAGAGTTAGCAGAGAAAGTAGACAGAAGGTTTATTGAGGGAGATGGTACTAAGAATAGTGAGAGAGCAGATGATATTAGACATAGAAATAATCACCAGATTATAGTCGATCCTCTATATACAGCTCCAGAGTTAGCTGAATATGTATTTAATGATCACATTCTTAGAATAGCTATGAGCTACTTAAAATGTTACCCAGCATTAGGTACTCTTAATCTTAGAAGATCTTTTGCTAATAATGTTCCTGAAGAAGGTGTACAGTTTTACCACATAGACCCTAATTCACCTAGATTTCTTAAATTTTTTACTTACCTTAATGATGTAGATGATGAAGTAGATGGTCCATTTACTTATATAAAGACTAGTAATAGGACATTACATGAGAAATTATATGATAAACATAGAATAGAGGATAGTTTAGCTAAGGAGATGTATGGAGAAGAAAACGTATCCTATATCACAGCTAAAGCAGGAGACCTTATTATTGCAGATACTACAGGACTTCATAAAGGTTCTAAATGTAAGAGAAAAGATAGAACAATGCTTACAATTAATTATGTAATACATCCAGAAGAATTTAAACCTCCAACCTTTAATATGAGAGTAGAGGACTACAATAACTTGCCAGACTATAAGAAACCTCTTTGTGACTTTTTAAATAAGAAAGTATGATTACACATTGCATAAGTACTTACAACAACCTACCTTACCTTAAGCTAGCTATTCAATCAGTAAGGACTCATTCATATTGGAAAGATGCTCCATTTATTATTCATGCTGAGAATTGTTCCGATGGTACAGATGAATGGTTAGAAGAAAATGCTGATGCATATGATTTAGAGTATTACATCGATAAGAACGATAATCCAAAAGGTATAGGAGGAGGTATGAACTTCTGTGCTGATAGAGTTAAGACCGAATATATAAACTTTCTTCACTCAGACTTCTATGTTACTAAGAATTGGGATTTAGAGTTAATGAAAGTACATGATAAGTATGAAGATGAAAAACTATGGGTCAATTCTTTCAGAATAGAACCTAATATGTTCGGTGATACAGATAGACCTGGTACTCATTTTGTCCCTAAAGAAGCATTTGGAGCCTATCATGAAGATTTTAATCCTAGATTAATGTTAGATTATGCTAAACAAATTGCAGATAAAAATGATTTCGAAATACCCAAAGGGGAAGGAGTATCTGGTCTTGTTAGAAAGTCTTGGTGGGATGCTATTGGTGGGAATGATCCTCTATTTGCTCCTACCAGCTGGGATGACTATGATTTGTTCTGGAGGATGTTAAAAGAGGGTGGTAAATTTTTAATGCCTACTAAATCAATCGTATGGCATTTTGGAGCAAGAGGCTCACATAGATTAGAAGAAAATAATAATCAGACTTCTGATAGACAAAGAAAAGCAGAGCAGGTAAATGCTCAAAAGTTCTTTAACAAATGGAAAGGTCTCCCTAAGTTTGATCAATACGGAATGATATGCGACATACAGTAATAGTACCGAGTTATAATACTCTCCCTCATTTAAAAAATACATATGAAAGTTTAAAAAGATATGGAGGAGATGTAGATATTATTATAATAGATGACGCCTCGGATGATGGGACAGCTGAATGGTTAGTTACACTAGATGACGAAAGATTAAACAGAGTACTCTCCCCAGAAAGAAAAGGACATACTTATTGGTATGACGAAGGGATGAGAATGGCTGAGACAGATATAGTTTCTATCTTACATTCTGATATGATAATAGGTCCTGGTTACTTTGAAAACATGCTTAAGCATTTAGAAAAAGGTAAAGTAGTTTGTGCAACTAGAATAGAACCTCCTATTCATCCTGCCGGAAAAGAAAAAATAGTTAGAGATTTTGGAGATGATGCTCATACCTTTAAGTTTGATGCTTTCGAAAAGTTCGTAATACAGGAAAAGGTTGATAGTGTGAATGTAACTACACGAGGTATATTTGCTCCTTGGATGCTTTATAAAGAAGATCATTTTGCAATTGGAGGACATGACCAAAGGTTTGCTCCATATGGTTATGAAGACTCAGATATATTCAATAGATGGATCAATGCTGGTTATGAAATGATTCAGTCTAGAGATTCTTTAGTATACCATATGACGTGCAGAGGTCATAGATGGAACAAAGGTATTGGCATAGAGAATTCTGATTACAGAGACACTATGTCACGCTGTGAAAGAGAATATATTCGTAAATGGGGAGACTGGATAAACAACGATCAGTATCAGTACCCTATTATAAATCCTAAGTTTGACAGAAAAATAATTATAGCTAATGCTAAACCAGAACAGCTTGCTATGTTAGAACCTTGGGCAGATAATATAGAGTATCACGGTCCTTCTAATGATATAGAAGAATATTTATCTAAAGAACAACCTAGATCAGTTTTGAGTTTAGCAGATAAATTCGTATCTTCTGATAATGATATAGAAATAGAGATAGACGGTAATAGCTTTAATCAGCAGGATTATATTTTTATTAGACAGCTATCATCCATTTTAGTTCAAAATAAACCTCAGGAAGGTAAATTTGCTCTTGGCAATTTGATTATAAAAGTAAATAAATATAATGAAAAAGTACCTAATTGAATTTACTCATATAGACGGAACAGTAGAAGAAGTTGAATTAACTACAGATAGATTAGAATGGTCTATTGAACAATGGTGTAGAAATAGAAGTATTAGTAGTCATAAAGTTATTTCAGAAGGAAACAATAATTCTAAACAAATGCTGTTTGGATAAATAATGAAAATAGTCATAGTTATTCCCGTCAGGTACAATTCATCACGATTTCCCGGTAAGCCTTTAGCGTTAATTAACGGTATTCCTATGTTGCAGAGAACTTATAATAAATGTAGGGAAGGTTTCGATGGAAAAATTCTAGTTGCAACTGACAGTAATAAAATTTTTGACTTCTGTAAACTGAATAATATTGAAGTTTGTCTTACCTCTTCTAAATGTATTACAGGGACAGATAGGGTGGCAGAGGTTGCAGAAAACTTAGATTATGACTGGATAGTAAACTTACAGGGGGATGAACCTATCTTTAATTCTGATGACATAAAGATACTAACTTCTTACATAAGTAATTTTGACAGCTATAAAGTAGTTACCGGGTATACACAAATTAGCAACTCAGACTTATTTTTTTCTAACCAAAGTATTAAAGTTCTGCTTAACGATAGTGACGAACTTATTTACTCCTCTAGGGCTCCTATACCCGGTAATAAAACTAGTGCATTTGTTTCCGGGTATCGACATGTTCCTATATATGCCTTTCGAAATAATATTTTAAAGGATTTTAAATCTAATAAAAAATCATATATTGAATCTATTGAAGATATTGAATTAATTAGATTTTTAGAAAAGGGTATTAAAATTAAGATGATTAAAATGTCAGATCAATCAATTCCTGTAGACAACTTAGAAGATATTACTAAGGTAGAAAAAGTTTTAAAAAATAAATATAATTAAATGTCTCTTAAAAAAGCAGTTATATTAAGCAATCACTTTAGGAGTTTTGAATATATCTCAGATTATTTAGTAGAATTTTTTGGACCAAATACCGATTATTACATTTGTGCTTGGGATGATGAAGGAGGTTATATTAACGGTACTAAGTACCCTTCATTAATAGATAATAGATATAGATATAGTAAGGAGTACTATTCTAAAACTGACAAAACGTATTTAGAAACTGCTATTAAAAACTTTGACCCTGTAAACTATAAAATTATAAATAATAAACTACTTTATAAGTTGTTGGATGATGTTGATTTTCCTATAAATAAGTTTGAATCTAAACATTTTATAGATTACACTATTGGTGGATTTCTTCCTCCCTATATATGCTCTAAAATGATCTCTGAGTCAAAAATTAAGTATGATATTATTATAAAAGCTCGTCTAGATATAATACCAATTGCTCCTCCAAAGTTTAATTTTGAAAAACACCTAAACGACTTGTCTTCTAGTTCTAAGGATAGGATACTATATACTTCTCGATTTCTAGATGAAAAAAATACATCTACTTTAGTTAAAGGAGTACCTTACATCCAAGATGAATTCTTTTACGGGAAAGCAGAAAGTATTTTATCTTTTTACAAAGATATATTTTTGAAAATAAAAAAACTTTACGGTATTTCATTTTTAGAAAAAAAATTAAACAGACCTAAAATTAACGGATTGCTCTTTTCATTTACCGAATCTTCTGTTAATCATTCTCCTTTAAAGTGGGAAGTGATTAGAAAAGATTATGTTGATTCTAACTCAAATCTTAAAGACTTAGCTAGTTTTAAAAAAATTGATAAGATTTGGCAATCCGGTAAAATCACTAATTTATAAACTATTTATAAACATGAACAAGTTAGAAAATTTAGTAAAGCAAGTCATTTCGGAGGCTACAAAGATTAACTTTGCAGGCCATTCTTTTTTACTTAAAACCGATACCAACGAAGATCCACAGAAAAAAGGAGTAAAAGTTCAATTTATTCCAACGGAATTCGGTGCTCTGTCTCCTACCGAACAAAACGATATAGCTATCGAATTAGAAGAACGATTAGAGCAGGGTCTTGGTGAGTATGATTTAAGAGTAGAAAGAGATAGAAATCTCAAAGATAAGACTATAATCGGATTCTTTATTTATATCGAGTATTTTGATAAGCTGATAAGAAAAGCATTATCAGGACAACAACCTAACTCAACTCAAGATGAAGAAGACTTTACACCCGAAGAAGAGGCTTAGAAAAGTCCTTTTCGAAATACACCCATTATCTTACCGCATCAAGGAAAAACAACCTGATAAAGATACTATGAATAAAAAGTTATTTATACAAATAGTTAATTCACTCAAAAAGATTGAAGACCGAAGAGACTTTATGCAAGAGGAGATCGGAATGGATATGACTGCATATGAAGACAATTTCTTCCAAGTCATAGAAGATCTTATGAAGATGACTTTTAATAAACAACAACTTGCCCTTATTCAGATGTACCTCTATCAATTAGTTCCAGACAAGGAATGGGACGGTAATATTACAGTGGAAAAGGACGATAAAGAAAAGATTGTTGCTTTTAGAACTCCTGAACAGGTATGGGACGTAATAAAAGATTTTCAAGAGTAGTTGGTACTCTGAGGATTTCTTCTTATATTTATCCAGATAAATTTATAAAGGTTATATGAAACTAGAAATGACTACTTGCCCTTCTTGTAATAAAGAAGTTTTACCAGTTAAGAGAAAAGAATTAGGCTATCATGTCTGCGTAAACTGTTCAACAGCTAAACCTGTAGTAGGAATTACTACTGTAGAAGGAACTGGTGATCATACTTACAATGATATTATTATCATGGATCAAGATAGAGCTAGGTCTATTGCTCAAAAAGAAGCTGAATTAAAAGGTACTAAAGCAGAAATAGAATACCTAGACTTAGATACTGACGAAGCAGCAGTTTCACAATCAGTTAAAGAGAAAGTAAATGAGGTACTTAATGACGAAGGTGATATTGTTATCTCAACAGTAGACGATAAGCCTCAAGGCATTCAAGGTATAGATTACTAATGGCCCGTCCCTCTAAAATACTTACTAAAGAAGATATCCTTAGAGCTCAGAAGATGACTCGTTCTAATATGGCAGCAGCCAGATATTTGCATGTATCGTATAATCATTATAAGAAGTATGCTAAAATGTATAAAGACGAGTCCGGAACCGCTTTGCTGGAAGTTCATAAAAATCAAGAGGGTAAAGGTATTCCTAAGTTTGCTGTGGCAGGAACTGACAATATTCCTTTACTTGACCTCTTAGAGGGAAGGGTTCCTATAGAACATTTTGATCCTAGAAAGATTAAAGCTAGGTTAATTAGCGAAGGTAAACTAGTTGAGATATGCGATAGATGTAACTTTTCGGAAAGAAGAATTACTGATCAAAAAATACCAGTTATTTTAAATTTCAAAGATGGAAATAAAAAAAATTGGCATTTAGATAATCTTGAGTTTCTCTGCTATAATTGTTCGTTTCTTTATGCAGCATCTCCTATAGAAGAGAAACAAGCAGAGGCAATGGAAGATTACGTTAAAACACGTGATGAAGAACCTAATTGGGAATTAGATGAGCATCATATCGAACACCTTAAGGAATTAGGACTTTACGATAATAGTAAACCAGGAGAGGAATATATTTCTAAGATATAATATGCTGTATACTAAAGTAAACAATGAAAAAAAAGAAGTACACGTAGTATATGACGGAGTACTTGAAAACCTATTTCAATCTTACAAACTCTTTAATGTATTAGATAATTCCTACTTTATATCTCTTTTCAATCAAAATTACACCTTATGTTTTGTTGATATATACGACTTTAGTAATTTATCTTATATAGATGAATTAGAAAGTATTCGTAGGTATTTTAGATTAGGTAATGTTAAATTATATACATCTATTTCTAATTTAAAAGAATTATCATATGTCCCTGAATGGTTAAATATTATTCCGTCAAATTCGTTTTTTTGGCATATGAATTACCGCTTTGGTTGGGATATTTTAATAACTAAAAAAAGAGAACCAAATTATTATAAAGTAAAGAAAAATATTGGTTTTTGGAATAGAAAACCTAAACTTGGAAGACTTTTTCTTATAGGTAAGATTAACTTTAAAGAATCAATTTACGATTATAAGATTAATGATTTTCCAAATAAGGAATCTGTAGAGAGTCTCTTGAAGTATTTTCAAGGTCCCCAAGATTATTTACATACAATAAATTTAGGAAAATCTAAACTAGGTTCAGGAACTATAAAGGAAAGCAAACTTCCTTCAGCATCCAATCAACAAGACGAATCATTACAGTTTTACTCCAATACCGGTTTATATCAAAGTATATTTGTAAATTTAATATCGGAAACCTTATCCGATTATGGGTTATCTAGTAACCGTATTCTTTCAAAAGGAATTTTTACTACAGAAAAGGTAGCAAAACCCATGATTAGATTTCGTCCGTTTTTAGTACATGCTAACCCTAACTATTACAGTAAACTTAAAAGCATGGGATTTCAAACATTTGATAAGTATTGGGATGAAAGTTTTGATAGTGAGTTAAACTTTGAAAAAAGAACTCAAAAATTCTTGAATACTTTATCTTTTATTGAAAATATTAAGCCATCTGATATTAACAAAATTTTAATCGATATGGATCCAATATTAAAAAATAATTATAATGTTTTAATGGAGTATATGAATTCTACACCGGATTACGATATTTATTAACATGGCCAAGAAGAAAAATGATAAATTTTCCACTTGGAAAAAAAAGAAACCTTTAGAAAGAAAAGTTGCTGACGACTTAGTCAAGCAATCTGAGCTCAATGATAAATTGAGAGAGAAAAAGTTAGGAACAGACTTCCTAGACTTATTTTAAACTAAAACTATTTTATGAAAAACTTTATATTAACTATAGTTATATCGTTAGTGTCTTCTATTATGATGGCGTTTACAATGTATAGTCGAGAAGAAGTAGAACCAATAGAAGAACCCCCGTCGAGGCCCTTGGCCTTAGAAGATATTACCCCAAAGATAGAAGCTCCAAAAGTAGAGCTTATTATTAGAAATCACAATCAATTTTTAGAAGACTTAGGAATGAGAGAGTCTTCCGGAAACTATAAAGCTGTCAATCAATTCGGCTACTTAGGTAAATACCAGTTTGGTAGAAGAACTCTTAATGCTCTTGGATATGAAAATATTTCTAACAGAGAATTTTTATCCGATGCTTCTATTCAGGAACAGGCTATGGATGATTTATTAGTACACAATAAAAAAATTCTAAGAAGACAGATTAAGAAGTATAGCGGTAAAGTAGTAAACGGAATATATATTACCGAATCTGGTATACTAGCTGCAGCTCATTTAGCAGGTCCTGGTAATGTTAGAAAATTCTTTAGAAAAGGATACGAATTCAAAGACGGTAACGGAACCAAAATGACTTCGTATATGAAAAAATTCTCTGGTTATCAGTTGAATATTTAGATATTTATTATTATATTTAAACATATGTCAGTAAACAAAGTTATATTTTTAGGAGATAGTCACGTAAGAGGTGACGGAGTAGAATGGCCTCAGTTTCATAAATTAGTTGAAGACGATAGAGATAATCCTCTTACTGCTAAAAACTGGACTCTTTTTCTTAAGGAAAATAGAGGTGATTTTTCTACTATTAGAAAAGAATTTATTAACCAAATCAACGAATCTAAAATAGACTTTAATTCTATTAGTATTTTAGATCAATTAAGGAAAGAAAATTGCTGGGCAAAGCTTTTTGTAGAAAATTTTAAAAATTTCGATTTAGAATATTTTAATTTTGCCTCCAATGTAGAGAGTAATTTTAATATCGCTTCTAATCTTGCTTACGGTTTGTTCCATGAAGGAGCTCCTATACAGGATTTTAAAGATACATTAGTTATAGCAGGGTTAACTTATGCTCAAAAAGATCTTACCTATTACCAGCCAGCTGGTGGGGACAGTTCTAAACTTAAGAATGTTACTATTCCTCGTCTAGGACAAACCATAATGTTTATGAAAGAATACGTAGAAAATAGAGGAGGACATTTTGCTTACATGCATATAGATGATTTTCCTGAAGAGCTTTACGATCCTAAATTTAATCCTTTTGCTATGAACATTATGCCTCATACGATTTTTGAAAATAGCTTTTACTCTAACCTTACTCCGGACAGGCATTGGAGAAGATATGACGGGCTACATTATGGAGCTGATACTCAAAAATTCTTAGCTGAAATATTATATGATAAAATTCATGAAGTAGGTATAAGAGAAATCTTCGGTGATGATAATAATATGTTACCATAGTTGGTAGTTACATTCTTTTTTCGTATATTTAAGTATTAAATAATAAAGGTTATGTCAGAAAAAAGAGGCTTAGAGCAGCAGAATTTGAAGAATGAATTTAATACTGCTGGGTGTTTAGAAATTTTTATGAACGAAAAATGGGTTCGAGTTACTTCGAAAGACTTTAGGTCATTTAATGGACCTCGTAAGATAACCCAACCTCAATATACTGAGTTAGGTAACGTAGATGTTCCTATGGTGACTTATGAATACTTTGGCCCAGTTTATGCTTGGGGTACTAATAACGTAATAGATTATTCTGATACTGGCTCATTAGAGAAAGGTAAGGTATGGGATAAAGCTAGAAAAATATCAGAAAACCGTGGTTAAATTACATTTTACATCAACTGATGAATTTGAAGGACTCTTTAAAAGAAAAAGCATTTCAGTAACAAGGAGTATAGTTCAAGGAATAGAAGAGGCAATGCAAGGTAATAAAAGGACTGCTCTATTATTCGAAATAACTTTTGAAGAAGCAGATACTATGTATGAAATATCTCTTCCTCAAAGTCAATGGGTTATTGCTTTAGAGTCTTGTCTAGAACATCTTCATGCACAAAACTTAGCTGACGAAGAAATAGATTGCTGGAAGTTACTAGAAGCAGCAAAAAGTTGGTAAAAGAGTTGTGAGTTACAATTTTATTTCTTATATTTAAGTATAAATAAAAAGATAAAGTTATGTCAGATGTTATGTTAAGTTTTGGTAAAGGTTTAGAAGGATACCTTACTAAAGATCAAATTAGAAACTCCTCTCCATTAGTATTTGCGGATGCTCCTACTAACCCAGACGTTAGTAATAAGTATTTATTTGTTAATACTGAGACTATTATTGATGATTTAGATAAGTTAGGATGGAAGCCTGTCCAAGCCGCACAGCGTAAAGCCAGAAAAAAAGAAGGTACTATCTTCTCTAAACATATGGTTGCTTTCCAGAATCCGGATATTAAGATTACTTCTCAAGATGGGGATGATGCTTATCCTCGTATACTTTTGACTAATAGTCATGATGGTATGCAAGCATTTAAGTTTAGTGTTGGTATCTTTAGATTAGTTTGTAGTAACGGATTAGTAGTAGCTGATGAGCAGTTTAGTGACTTTAAGATTAAGCATAAAGGTTATACCTTTGCTGAGTTACGTAACGTAGTTCGTAAAGCTGTTGAAGATCTTCCTAATAGAGTTCAAGTAATGAATGATATGAAGAATCGAATTTTAACTGAAGATGAGAAGAGAAAGATGGCTTTGGATGCTATGTTAATTAGAGCAGGAGTAAAAGAACTTCAGTATGATGAAGAGACTATTACAGATATTTTAGACCCAAAAAGAGATGCGGATAAAGGAGATGATTTATGGAGAGTCTTTAACGTAATTCAAGAGAAGATTACTCAAGGAGACTTTCATGCTGCTTTAACTGGGGCTAAAGTACGTAAAGTACGTAAGATTAAATCCTTTGAGAAGGATATGAAAGTAAATAAAGAGTTATTTAAATTAGCTTCAGCTTTAGTTTGATAGTTACAAAGTTTTTACTATATTAATTAATAAATTAAATTTAAATGTTATATATTATGAAAAATTCAATCGAAACAACAATGATCTCAATCCTTAATCGTACCAAAGGTATTACTAAGGAAGAATTAGCAACAGCTACAGGTTCCAACACGAACTCTATTCGTAGCTTAATCTCAGTAAACCGCAAGAACGGTTTACGCATTATTGATAACCTAGTTCCTAGTCCTACCGGTAAGGCATTCTATAAAAAAGCTTATAAGATTGCACAGTCGGATAAGGAATATTTTGGATGGGCTGTCCGTCAGTTAGGTTCTAACGTTCCTCCTGTACTTGGTGCTCCTAGAGTATAATGATAGAAGTTATTAGACATATCTTAGGATTTTGCGGCGAGCATTGGCATCCAAATTTATGGACTGCCTTTGCTGCCTCTCCTATGGTAGCAACAACAGTATATTGGATTAAATGTAAATGTGGAGGCTGGTTTAATAAACACAAAAAAGATTGTAGTAATAAACTAGTATGAATAATTTTATTAACCTTTTATGAAATTAAATTTACTCAACATTACCAGTACTAAATACGATGCTGATTTAGTCCCGCATTTTGTAGAACATTACAAGCAGTTTGATATCGATGAATGGCACGTTATTTTACATAGAGATGAAAATGTAGAACCTCATGAAGCTCGTAAAAACTTTAGATCAGCTTACCCTTCTATTAAGTTTTATGAATGGAATGATATGTTCTTGTCTACTGAAAAAATAAAACTATTCAATAGTATTATTAAAAAATTAGACGGTTATATTCTTTTAGCTGATATAGATGAACTTCAAATATGGCCTCAAGAACCTAAAGATATGCTTAGAGATCAGCCGATAGTCGGAGGATGGTTAAAAGATAGAACTCCAATGAATAACCTTTATAGTAAGGTAACTCAAGATGATTCTCTTTTCAATCAGTTTCCAGTTAGCTCAACTTTATCTAGAGATTTATTTAAAATGTACACCCATAAACCTTGTGTATTTCATAAATCTTATAAGCTGGTGAATTCTCATGATTTAGAGCTCTATAACAACCCTGTATATTATCAAGATAAAAATATGATTGATATAGCTCATTTCAGATGGACAGACACCCGTCTTCCTAAAACTGAAAAGAGGTATACTGATTATAAAGAAAAGAATAAACAAGGAGTAGCTCTTAACTGGAAAGAATCAGAAAAAATTCTCAATTACTTAAAAGTTGAACGTTAATGTAGTACTCCCGGTTAGAAAAGGTTCTGAGAGGGTTCCCAATAAAAATTTCAAAGAGTTTTATAATGGTAAAAATCTTCTTGAAATAAAGTTAGAGCAAATAATAGAAATAGGTCTATTTGATAAAATTTATGTAGATTCAGATTCCGAGATTGCACAAGAAATAGCTCTTAATTACGGAGTAAATTTTGTAAAGAGAGATCCATATTTTGCTAGTTCGAAAGTAAGCAACTCAGAATACTGGCAAAATTTAGGCGATAGATATGAAGGGTTAATCTTTATGATTAATGTTACTAATCCTCTTGTATATTCTAAATCTATTTTCAATTTTTATAATAACTTCAAATTAGGGAACTTTACTTCAGGACTTTCCGTCACTTTAGTCAAGGAGTATCTTTTTCACAACAATAAACCATTGAATTTTAGTTTAGATGAAGTTTGTGTAACCCAAAAACTTCCTGATTTCTATTCTCCTAATTTTGCATTAAATATTACATCAACTGAATATTTATCTAAAAACAGAAGTTTTTTTAGTGAAAACTGTTATCTTCATACTCTTAATAAAATAGAAGGCTTAGATATAGATGATAATAGTGATTTTATTCTAGCACAAAATTTATATGCAGCTTACAGGTCTGAATAGATTAGAAATTAATCCTACTGAGTTATGTAATAGAACTTGTTCTTTCTGTCCTAGAAGTATTCCGGAACTCTACCCTAATAGAAATTTGCATATGAGTTTAGATACTGCTAACCTTCTAAAGGACCAGCTTAACGATAGTAACTATAAAGGCTGGATTGGTATTATAGGAAGAGGAGAACCTTTTTTACATAAGAATATATACTCTCTAGTTTCTGTTTTTAAAGACTTTAAGGTAGAGATTATTTCAAATGGAGATAGAATTAGAGAAGGTAAAGTTAATTTAGATAGATTAATTCAATCAGGGTTAGATAAGCTTATTCTAGACTGTTATGATGGAGATGAACAATACAAAGAAACTGAAATATTACTTAAACCTTATACTTCTAAACTAGAAGTAATAATTAGGAACAGACCTGATACCGGTGAAGAAGATATAAGAGATAAATTAGGAATGAGCAATAGAGCAGGGTTTTTTAGTAAAGTAGAACCAATTAGTCGTCCTTGTTTTCTTCCCATGTATAAAGGATTTGTAGATTGGAATGGAGATGTTTTACTATGCTGTAATGACTGGTTAAAGCTTGAAAAATCTTATGGTAACATACACGAAACTCATTTTAAAGATTTATGGAAAAGCTCCAGATACAATAACATTAGAAAAGATCTGTTAAAAGGAGATCGATATAAACATAAAGCATGTGCCGGATGTGATACTGATGGCTGCAAAACAGGTCAGAAAGAAGCAGATTTATGGAGTAACTATTTAGTTTAATACATGATAGACCAATTTAATTTTTACTCTTTTAATGATAAAAGTTCAGATACCATTGGCATCGAGGATTGTTTAGAAGCCATTTTTTCTATCAAAATCAATAAGATTAAAAATACTTCATTTTCACCTATTTTTAGAGAGGAGAAAACCAATGTTCTGTTAATTAACGCTTTATACCCAGAAGAATATGAGGGTATTGACCATTCTTTTAATATAAACTATCCTTCTTCTCATGTATATTTTCCGTTCTGTAATTCAGTAGCTTCTTATATTTCAAAACTTTCTAATAAAAAATGGAAAATAGTTATTAACCTAAGTGAAGAGTCTTTTAAAGTAAAGACAGAAGTATTTAAACAATTTATAGAAATTTTATTGGAGTACAATTCATGTTTTAAAAATATATTTTTCCTTAATAACGATTTCAAAGCTTATCATCCTCAATTAGTGAATTCGGGAAAAGTTAAAGTTCAATTTTTAAATTTTCCATTCTTTCTAATTCAAGAAACAATTGCAGCTAAGAATTTAGACTTTAATT
>CAACVD010000379.1_pt1 | contig 21548 bp, 29 predicted proteins | sample 2381771 | NCBI WGS metagenome assembly CAACVD01 (sample SAMEA5211965, study PRJEB30684) | marine metagenome | biome: Marine; feature: Epipelagic; material: Water | collected 2015-10-15 | depth 15 m | reverse complement strand
GTGCAGAGAATTGAAATGACGGCGAAGTTGCACATCCCGATAAGAGCAATGAGCCTGCGAGTACCGCGAGTAAAAGCTGAGTTATCTGCATTGACTTCGCCAAAGACGGCTTTTTGAAAATTAAGATCTGCTCCTTTAAGTTGCATATCTCTAATAAGCTCTCTTCTTGCTTGCATTTCTTTTGCTTCTGAAATACCTGAGAAAACGCCACCAACGATTTTGAGCATAGACCCCATACCCGTTGCACCGAGCGTTGTAAGTAACATTGTAATAAGTCCAAACATATCATTATTTAAATAAATATTTATATGCAATTTGATAAATTAATAGAAAAAATTTTATTAGAAGCAGATCCTAAAAAAGGTACCGGTAAAAAACCAAAAGGTTCAGGGAGAAGACTATATACTGATGAAAATCCTAAAGATACAGTTAGTGTTAAATTCAGTACAGTTAAAGATATAAGAGATACTCTTAATAAAAGATCTTTTAAATCTAAATCCCACGCTAGACAATCACAAATTATAAATCTTATACATCAAAGAGTAAGAGCTGCGGTAAAGAGAGTTAAAGATCCACAAAAAAAGAAAAATTTAAAAGCTGCTTTTAGATATATAACTAAAAAGAAAGAAGCTAGTAAGAAAAAAACGCAAAGATTAAATGAAAATAGGGTAAATGATACTGATATTTCTAATAAAGCTTTAATAATAAAAGATGGTAGAATTTTATTATTAAAAAATAAAGGTAAGGAATATGAGTTACCTGGAGGACATTTACAAAAAGGTGAAAAGGTTTTACAAGGTTTAAAAAGGGAAGTGCAAGAAGAATTAGGTTTAGATTATGATGCAAGACCTGAATTAAAAATTTCAAAACCTAATAGAAATATTTTTAAAATTGATATTTCATCTGATAAATTATCAAAAATAAAATTAAGTGATGAACATATTGAATATATTATGTGTCCTTTAAATGATTGTTTTAAACTTAAATTATCAGATAAATGTAAAAAAGATTTAAAATCTATATTTTTTGATGAAGAAAATTCAGATATTCATAAACCCGTAAGACCAGGAATATTAAAGAAAAGATTAGGTAAATTATCTTGTACTAAAGTCAGGAAAGAAAAAGGTAAATTAAAAAATAAAGGTTCTAATTTTGGTAAAGCTCTACAAAGGTATTTAAATTATCATTGTTAATAAATAATATTATGCATAGTTACGTAAATTTAGTAGATACTATTTTAGAAAATGTTAATGGTTATAAGCCTGTAAAATTACCTTACGCTTTTGATGCTTTAGAACCATATATTGATGAAGAAACTATGAAACTTCATTATAATAAACATTATAAAGGTTATATTAAAAAATTAAATGACGCTGTAACTTCTACAAAAACACCTTTAGAAAAATTAGTTACTCAAGCAGCTAAAAGAAAAGATAGAGTTAGAAATAATGCTGGAGGAGCTTATAATCATCAAATTTGGTGGTCAATGATGACTCCAGATAGACATCCTATTAGAGGGAAAATTAAAGAAAAAATTGAAAAGGATTTTAAATCAGTTGAAAATTTTTATAAAGAATTTACTGATAGTGCTAAAATGCATTTTGGCTCTGGATGGTGCTGGTTAGTTTTAAAAAATAATAAACTTAAGATTATACAAACTGATAATCAAGATAACCCTTTAATGTTTAATGACGGAGCACCAATTTTAGGTATAGATGTATGGGAGCATGCTTATTATAAAAAGTACGGTCCTGATAGAGAAAGATATATTAAAAACTTTTTGAAGATAATAAATTGGGATTATTGTAATGCTTTATTAGAACAAGCACTTCAGCCTTCAAATAGTTAACCCTTATTGGGTAAAATTTATCTTGTTTATCCTTATACATAATTACACAACCGGAACATTTTTTACCTGATAATTTTTCATACATGTAAGCATAAAATGATAATTGCAATGCATAAGAATTAAACTCGCAAGCACTTAAATGATTAATCGGTTCTAATAAAAATTCATTATACGGTGAATAGAAATTGAAAGCTTTATTAGTTTTAAAGTCACCTATAATAAAATGTTTATTATTTTCATATATTAAATCAGCAGTACCGGCTATAAAATTATCTAAATCATAAAGTTTTTCTTCACACATTAAATTTGGATAACCTTTAAATATATGCTTCCATTTATCATATGAATCGTATAAAGATTGATATTTAGGATCTTTTTTACCTTCAGTTAAATAATCTTCCATCAATTCATGTATATTTGTACCGTAATCACATGCTCTATCTTTTTCCTTCTCCCACATTTCAAGGACAAAATCTACTTCTAATCCTTCTCGATTAGCAACTCGAGTTGCATGCTCTTTTTTATCAAATGGCTTTTTATATTTACCAATAAGAGTAGTAGTTGAAATTAATTCTTTACCGGTTTTTTCACAAACATACTTATGAGATTTTTTATCAAACTTAATCATTACATTAATTATATATTATAAACTTGATATATCAATCTTATATATTAAAATATTAATATGAGAATAGCAGTATGTGGATCAGCAAATTTAGGTAAAAGTACTTTAATCCAAGACTTTTTACAAGAGTGGAGTATGTATGGTTTTGAAAAAGAAACTTATCGCGATATTATCGTTAATAAAGAATTAAAACATAGTAAAGAAACTAATAAAGAAACGCAAAAAGCTATTCTTGATTATATGTGTAAAACTCTTAAAGAATTTAATAAAGATGATAAAGTAATTTTTGATAGATGCCCATTAGATAATTTAGTATATTCATTATGGGCTTGTGATAAAGGTATTTCTGATATTGATGAAGATTTTATTTCTGAATGCATACCTTTAGTGAGAGATGCTTTAACAAATTTAGATATTATTTTCTTTATACCTATGACTAAGTTTAATCCTGAAATTGAAGATGACGGGATGAGAGAAACTGATGAGACGTATATTAAAGAAATCGATACTTTATTTAAAATGCTTCAAATGCAATATCAGCAACATCCTCAAGACAATCCTTTCTTTCCTCGCGATGATTCACCTGCATTAATTGAAGTGTTTGGATCAAGATTAGAAAGAATACAGATGATTAGATTATATCTAGATGCGGAAGGCGATCTTATAGGAGGAGATGGAAGTGCTTCTGATATCTTTAACCCTGAAAATCTTGATATGATGGAGCAAATTCTTAAAGAACAAAGTCTTGCTAAAGAAGAAGAGGAAGAAGTTAAAAAGCAGCTTGAAGCTATAAAAGAGTTTCAAAAAGAAACTAAACGGTAATATTAACCGTGATATAAAGAATTAATTTTAAATCTACTGCTAGCGTTAGATGCTGCAGCAGTTCCTACTATTCTAGAATCTGTAGTAGTGCCTGATAAACCTATAGTGTCCCCCTCAACAAATTCTCTTACAATATTAATAACAGAATGTATATCATCACCAGCGTCATTTGCATTATCAATACCTTGACCAATTGGTTGACCATTGCAAGTTAAATATGTTGCTATTCCTAAAGTTGCACCTGTAGATTCTGCATGAATTACAACACTTACATCATAGTATGCTCCGTGACAAATAGTAAATGTTCCTTCGCTTCCATCAAAAGTATTACAATTATCTAGTTCTGATACAAAATTAGTATACTTTGCATTGCTAAATGTACCGCATGAATTTGCATAAGCAACACCTACTTGAAAACCGCTTAATCCATTACCTCCAAAGGTAGGGGTTAGTATATTTCTATCCTTACCTCCTGCAAAACGTGCTGATAATGTCTCGACTGAAGACAACGATGCACCTCCAGTAAGTGTTTGTATAGTCGATGACATACCTTTAAATTCTGTAGATAAATTTTCAATATTAGTGGAATTATTATTAATAGTTGATCCAAAAGTTGTGTTATCTAGACCAACAACAAAATTACTAAATTTAAGAGAATTAGTAGAATTTTCAGTTTGTACTAAAATTAAATTGTCATTATTAATTTCAGTAATTTCGGGTAATTGTTTTATACTTACTTGGCTGGACATATTAATTATTTATATTAAAATATATATTATGTCAAAGATTGGAATCGGAATAGTTACATGCAATAGAAATGAATTTTTAAAGAAATGTTTAAAAAGTATTAAAAAAGATTGGTATGATGAATTAGTTGTTGTAAATGATGGAGATTTAAAGATTAAATCTAACAATTTAAACGTTATAAACAATAAAGAAAATATAGGAGTTTGTAAAAGTAAAAATATATTATTCAAAGAATTACTTAAAAAAGATTGTGATTATATTTTTATAGTAGAAGATGATATGTACTTTAAAGATAATGCTTTTAAAGCGTATATCGATGCTCATAAGATAACAGGAATACACCATATGATGTTTGGTTATCATGGACCAGCTAATAAAGGTAATGTTAGTAAAGGTAAACCTCAACCAAGAAAAATTATTGATTATAAAGACGTAAAAATTGCTTTAAATCAACATTGTGTTGGTGCAGTTTGTTTTTATACAAAAGAATGTTTAGAAAAAGAAGGTTTATTTGATGAAAAATTTGATAAAAACAATTTTGAACATGTGGAACATTCTTATAGACTAGCAAAAGCAGGTTACAGTACACCTTATTGGTGGTGGTCAGATTTAGCTAATAGTTTGGATTATATTGAAGAGCAAGCTTGTAGTGAAGAAAATTCAGCTATAAGAAGAGGTAATGAATGGCAAAAGAAAATTTTTGATAGTGCAAATATTTTCAAAGATAAACATGGATATTTACCTGCATGGCAAGGATGTGTACCTGATACATCTATAGACGATGTAGTTAAATTTTTAAAGGAATGCAAAAAGAAAAAATAACTGTTAACTTAAAAGGTGGTTTAGGTAACCAACTTTTTCAAATTCTTGCTGGGGTAAATTATGCTAAAAAGCATAACAAAGATTTCTTTATAGATTATTCTAATCAGTTTCATGCAAGTCAAGGTAATCATCCTAATGAATATAAGTCAAATTTATTTGAAAAAATACCTGAAGGTAAAATAGATAATACATATAATTTATATAACGAAAAAAGATATGAATACGATGAAATACCTTTTATTGAAGGTAATGTATTATTAGAAGGGTATTTTCAATCAAAAGAATATTTTGATGACGAAGATCTAAAAATTATAAGTTTTGACTCATTGCAAAAAAAGAGTGATATTATCGATAATTTTATAGATGATGATACGGTAGGTATTCATGTAAGAGGAGGTGATTATAAAATTTATCCAAAACATAATGTTATTAAGGAACAGTATTATAATAAATGTATTAGTAAATTTATAAATTCAAATTTTTATGCAGTTACGGATGACCGTAGTTACGCTAGTACTTTATTACCTGATGGAGTTAAAATCTTTAATGGTAAAAATGAAGTAGGTGACTTTTTATTTTTAACTAGATGTAAAAACTTGATTATCTCAAATAGTACTTTATCATGGTTTGCATCGATGTTTAATAAAAAGAAAAAGATTTTAGCTCCTTCTCGTTGGTTTAATGATAATACCAATACCGAAGGATTATATAGAAATGATTTAGAAAAGGTAGAAGTATGATTGATTTAACTGATATAGGGTTGATAATTCATTTTAGAAAAGATATAGAAGATAGACTTCGTAATCTTGAATGCGTTTTATCTTACTATAAAAAGCATTCTAAAAATTTAGAAGTGGTTATAGTAAACGATGATAAAGAACCTGATCCTTGTTTAAAAAAGTTACATACTGATTATGGGTGTAAAGTGTTATTCATGAAAAATGAAGGTTTATACCATCGTACGTTAGCTTTTAATAAAGGGATGAGAGCTTTAAAAGCTAATTATTTTATTGCTGGTGATACTGACGTTTTTATTGAACCTCAATATTTGGTAAAATGTAAAGAAATGTTTAAGCAAAATAACAAATTAGGTTTAGCACATCCTTATAATGGAATGTTTGTTCATCTTAAACAGCAACTAATGGATAAATTTACTACAGAATATAAAATAAATTTATTAACTGAAAAAATAAATGAATTAAAACCTGAACCTTATCATGAAACTGTAAATTTTTTAGTAGCGCATCCAGGTAGTAAAGGAGGTATGGTAATGTACGATAAAAATAAATTTATTAACTTTAATGGTTATAATCCTAATTTTGTAGCTTGGGGTTTTGAAGATGATGAAATAATGAATAGAGTAAAAAGATTAGGATATGAATGGGATAGAGTTAAAGATATTGAAGCTATTGCATGGCATTTCCCTCATGAAAATACTGTTAGAGAAAAACATAGCATGTATCAAAATAATTATAACCATAGTGAGTTTGTAGGTCATTGTTCAGATACAGAATTACAAGAATATTTAAAAAAATGGAAAGTGTAAAAAATACAGTTAGAAAAAAAGTTTTAAAATTTTTAGAAGAAGTAGAAAGTGAAGTAGGTACTGTACCTAAATTTGCTCATAACTTAAAAGATAAAAATAATAAAATATATTATTCAGGTCCTTTATTTGATAAAGATGAATTATCTGCTGCAATTGAATCTTTAGTTGCAGGTAAATGGTTAGCAACTGGAGAATGTGTCAATAGATTTGAAAGAAAATTTTCAAAGCATATTGATACAAAATATTCAGTTATGGTAAATTCAGGTAGTTCTGCTAATCTTGTTATGGTCGGAGCTGCTAAAAAATTCTTTAAATGGGATGATGGCGATGAAGTTATTGTATCTCCTGTAGGATTTCCAACTACTATAGCTCCTTTAGTGCAGCATAATTTAAAACCTGTTTTTATTGATATTGAATTTGATTCATTAAACTTTGATTTAGATTTATTAGAAAAAAGTATTACCAATAAGACTAAAGCTATTTTTGTATCTCCTGTTTTAGGTAATCCTCCTGATATGGATAGAATTGTTTCTATTGCTAAAAAATATCAGTTACGTATTATAATGGATGGTTGTGATAGTTTAGGTACAAAATGGGATGGTAAAGAATTGAATCTATGTAGTGATGTGACTAGCTGTTCTTTTTACCCTGCTCATCATATTACAACTGGTGAAGGTGGTATGGTATCATCTAATTATAAAGAACTTGTTGATATAGCTCGTAGTATGGCTTGGTGGGGTAGAGATTGTTATTGTATCGGCACTGCTAATTTGTTACCATGTGGTACTTGTGGTAAAAGATTTGATAAATGGTTAGATAATGTTGAAGTAGAAATTGATCATAAGTACGTTTTTACTAATATTGGATATAATCTTAAACCGTTAGATTTACAAGGTAATATTGGGTTAGAACAACTTAAAAAAGTTGATAAGATTCATGTTTTAAGACGTAAATATAAGAAAACTATTCAAGAATTTTTTAATAAAATACCTGGAGTAAAAGAAGCTAAAACTTGGGATAAAGCTGATCCTTCTTGGTTTGGTGTGCCTATTATTTGCGATAATGTAGATCTTAAACAACGTTTGGTAAAATATCTTGAAGAGAATAATATTCAAACAAGAACGTATTTTGCTGGTAATATTTTATTACATCCAGGTTATAAACATTTAGATGATTATAAAAAATATCCTTTATCGAATGAAGTTTTAAACAAAGTATTTTTTGTAGGATGTTCTCCGACTTATAATGAAGAGCATATAAAATATATTGAAAAGGTAGTTACTAAATTCAAATGATTTCTATATACGGATCAACAGGTTTTATAGGTTCAAGATTTTGCAACTTATATAAAGATGAGATTTTACCAATCGAAAGAGAAAGTAGAGAACCAAAATCAAATAATATTTTGTACTTCATAAGTACAACTGACAACTATAATGTTCATGAAGACCCGTTTTTAGATATTAATACTAATTTAAACGTATTAATAGAAACATTAGAAAAATGTAAAAAGGAAAATTTAGTTTTTAACTTTATAAGTTCATGGTTTGTATATGGTAACATTCCATTAAAAAACGGTATAGAACCTATTAAAGAAGATTCTATATGCAACCCTAAAGGTTTTTATTCCATTACAAAAAAAGCTGCTGAAGATCTTTTAATTTCATATTGCAATACTTTTAATATAAAATATAGAATATTAAGATTGTGTAACATATATGGTAAAAATGCATCTTTCAGTAAAAAGAAAAACGCATTACAATTTTTAATTAATGAATTAAAATATAATAGACCTATTAAACTATATCATGGTGGTAATTTTTTAAGAGATTTTATGCATGTTGATGATACATGTAAAGCAATAAAAACAGTTTTAGCTAAAGGTAAATTAAATGAAATATATAATATAAGCAATAACGAACCTGTAGTATTTAGAGATGCTATAGATCATATAATTAAAAAATTTAATTCAAACTCAGTTATTGAAAATATAGAACCACCGGAATTTCATAAAAAAGTGCAAGTTAAAGATATGCATTTGAATAGTAAAAAATTATTTGATTTAGGTTATATACCATCTTATAATATATTTCAAGGATTGGATGAAATTTATGGATAAAGGAATATCAATAGCAATACCAACTTTCGATAAGAATGGAAAAGAAGCGGAATTTGTAAAGTTTTCATTAGATCAAATACAAAAACAAACATTTAAAGATTTTGAAGTAGTTATAAGTGATGACAGTGATAACGATAATATAAAAAATATAATTTCAAATTATAATTTTAATATAAAATATTACAAAAGTAAAGATATTGCTTTATCAGATAGAGAATTTAAAAAAGGAAATTCACCTAATGTTAATAGAGCAATGAAAAAATGCTCTAAAGAAATAATACAAATTTTATTTCAAGATGATTTTTTAAGAAGCAAAAATACTTTACAAAAAATATTTGAAACTTTTGAACAAAATAATTGTGATTGGTCTGCTAGTTCATTTTACGAAACTAAAGACGGTATAACTGCATCGAGAACTGTAAAACCAGTATACACTGAAAGAATTTACTTAGGTGAGAACACTATGAGTGGTCCTAGTATAATTTCAGTAAAAAATAGAGAAGATCTGTTATTATTTGATGAACATCTAATAGTGTTGATGGATTGTGATTATTATAAACGTTTAGCTGATAAGTATGGATATCCGCAAATTATCAATTTTTTTGGCATAGTTATACGTCAACATGCTGGTCAAATTACCAACAACCAAGGTGCAGAACCAGAGTTAATTCAAAGGGAAATTGAATATTGTAAATCAAAATTTAAAAAAAATATATGATTATTGAAAAAAAATTTATAAAAGACAATTTCCTTGTCGTAACAGATTACGGCTGGTTACCAGATAATTTAGAAGAATCATGGGTACATCAAATGTCAGATAACTACTTAATTTATGATAGAAAACATAGATACAAAGAATCTGATAAGGTTAAACATCAAATAAACGTAGGTCAAAATGTATATGATATATTTGATTATATAGTTGAATATTACGATAATCTTCCTGAAACTATAATATTTTGTAGAGGTTGTATAATGAGAATGAAAGATCCTTCTGATGGGATTGTAAGGTTAGAAAAAGACGGTAAGACAAGAATGGCTTATGGAAGCTGTACTGAAGCTTTTTTTAAAGCTAATTGTAATAATAAACATTTTACTGAATTACAAGATCATACAAGTGAACCTTGGAGAATAAATTGGCAACATAATGCAGTAGGTCCAGAAAATAGTTATTGTGAATTAAATACAAGTTTTTATTTACATAGTCCAGACCATCCAGGAAAAATTTATCATTATGTTGAAGAATTTTTACAAGAAATGTATAAATCTCCAAAAAAAGTAAAATGGTTTAGATTCGCACCAGCTGCAAATTATATTATTCCTAAAAAAAATATTTTAAAAAATAGTAAAAAGTTTTATGAAGAAATTAAAAGGATTTTAAGTTATGGGATTAGGATAGGTGAAGCACATATGATTGAAAGGTGTATGTGGTTAATTTTTAATGTAGATTGGGAAGTAAATGAAAAATACAAATAAGTTAAATTTAGAAAATGTAACATTGGTTAATGTTACTGATGTAAGAATTGAAGAAGGTTATAGAGCTTTAAAAAAATCTATGGAAGGTATCAATTTCAAAAGTGTTAAATTAATAACTTCTAAAAATGTTGTTACCAACAATAAAATTATTGAAATAGTTAAACTTGAAAATGAATTAACTTATGACGGTTATAGTAAATTTATTGTTTATGATTTAAAAGATTATATCGATACAGACTACGTTTTAATAATTCAAGATGACGGTTTTGTAGCTAACCCGTCCTCTTGGATGAATGATTTTTTTAATTATGATTATATAGGAGCTATATGGCCTAAACCTGATTCTAATGATAAGATTACATATAGAGATATTTTTGGTAATTTACAGAGAGTTGGTAACGGAGGATTTTCATTTAGAAGTAAAAAACTTCTTGAAATGCCAACAGAATTAAACTTAGAGTGGAAACAATATTATGGTTTTTGGAATGAAGATGGTTTTTTATGTTGTCATAATAGACACATATTAGAAGAGAATGGTATAAAATATGCACCTGTTGACGTTGCAAAATATTTCTCTCATGAATGTGAAGTTGAAGAAATAAAAGGTATTACACCATTTGGATTTCATGGCAAAAACTCAAAATACTATTTAAAATAAAATGTTAGTAACTGAAATATATAACGGTCAAGGTCTAGGTAACCAATTATGGTGTTACGTTTTTACTAAATGTTTAGCTAAAGATTATAATTATGACTTTGGCATACAATCGCCTTATAAATTCAAGGGGCATAATTTATTTTTAAATATTACTGAACAAATGGGTGATGTAGAGGTTAAAGGAGGTAGTGGCCCTGAAGGTGGTCCACCTACAAAGTTACCTGAAGGTATTGTTCATTACTATAGAGAACGTCAAATTAATCACCCTATTTATGGTTGTAATATAAGTCCAATCGATGTTAATTTATTTAGATTACCCTCAAATACAAAAATTGATGGTTGTTTTCAAGCAGAATCATATATTGAACATCGTAAAGATGAAATAAAAGATTGGTTAAAAATTAACCCAGAATATTATGAAGAAAAATATTCTAACGAAAATGTTTGTGTTCTTAACTTAAGAGGAGGTCCAGAATATATCCCTCAAAAAGATTTATTCTTATCTAAAGAGTATTGGGATAAATCAATAGAAAAAATGAGAGAAATCAACCCTAATATGCAATTTATTGTTGTAACTGATGATATTAAAACATGTAAAGAATGGTTCCCTAATTTTGAAGTAAGACATGAATCATTAGAATGGGATTATAGCGTAATACATAATGCTCATTATTCAATTTTATCAAATTCATCTTTTGCATGGTTTGCTGTCTGGACTAGTAATAAAAATATTCTTAATATAGCTCCTAAATTTTGGGCAAGACATAATATTTCTGACGGTTTTTGGTCCAATGGAGATTCATTAACTAAAGATTGGCTTTATTTAGATAGAGATGGTAATTTTTCTGATTACGGTAAATGTAAGCTTGAACATTTTCAATATAAGCTTAAATTTTTAAAGGAATACAATATACAATTATGAAAATCTATGACTCATTTTTATTTTTTAACGAATTAGATTTACTTGAAATTCGTTTAAACATTTTATACCCATATGTGGATCATTTTATTATCTCTGAACAAAGTAAAACTCATTCAGGTTTAGATAAAGAATGGATATTCGAACAAAATAGAGAACGATTTGCTAAGTTTGAAGATAAGATAATTTATCATAAACAAGATACTGAAGATTTTGAATATGAGGATTATAGCAATTTACAATTGATTGAAAATCCTTCTTCTAAATATGAAGTAAATAAAAATAAAATTATAAATTTCTTTAATAAAGCTTCTCATTTTCCGAAAGATGCAAAACATTATTGCAGAGATCATCTTCATAGAGAAATGTTGCATTTTTGTTATGATATGTGCGACGATGATGATATTATTTTAATTTCTGATTTAGATGAAATACCTAATCCAAAAATTTTACAAAATTTAGATAAATTTTACGATAAAGAAAAAATATATAGATTCGAGCAAAATATGTATTATTACTATCTAAATGTATTGAAAGAAACTCAATGGAAAGGTACCACATTAATTAATAAGAAAAAATTAATGAGTACTGACATTAATAGTACGAGAGTTAATGGAAATTTTAACGTGATATTATCATCCGGTGGTTGGCATTTTAGCTTTATTGGCGGTACTGAAATGATTAAAAAGAAGATTGAAAGTTATGGATTTCAAGAAGCTAATCGTGATGATTTAAAAAATGATATTTCTGAAAACGTAAAAAATTTAAATAATATTTTTACACCAGAAGTTAAACTTAAAAAAGTCGAAATAGATAGTTCTTACCCGGATTATATTATCAATAATCAAGATAAACTTGATAAGTTTATTTTATAACATATAATCAAAAGATGAAAATATATGATACTTTTAGATTTTTCAATGAATTAGATATGTTAGAATTGCGACTTAACATTTTATACGATGTTGTTGATTATTTTATTATTTCTGAATTTAATATTACTTTCACTGGTAATAAAAAAGATTATATTTTTGAAAAAAATAAAGATAGATTTTCTAAATTTTTAGATAAAATAATCTATATTAAACAAGATTTAGATTTTGATAATTTTAATAATGTACCTTTGATTGAAAATCCTCAATCGTTCAAAGATCATGAAACAAATAAACTTTTAGGATTCTTTAACAATGCTACTCATTTTTCAAAATTTGAACCTCATTGGTGTAGAGACTATTTACATAGAGAAATGATTAGACTAGGTTATGAAACATGTAACGATGAAGATATCATTTTAACATCTGATATTGATGAAATACCTAATCCAAAAATTTTACAAAATTTAGATAAGTTTTATGAAGATAGTAAAATTTATATACTATCTCAAAATATGTACTACTATTATTTTAACGTTTTGAAAGAAAGAAATTGGAAAGGATCAACTCTGATTAGCTGGAAAAGATTAAAAGATGTAAGTTTAAATGACATACGATGCGGTTATTTTGATAGTATAATTAATAATGGAGGTTGGCATTTCAGCTATATGGGAGGTGTCGATGCTATAAAAGATAAAATTGTTAATTTTGGCCATCAAGAAATAAACAGGGATGACATAAAAGATAATTTAGACAATATTATAGGTAACTTAAAAGATATATATAGTGTATATGGTCGTAAAGATACTAAATTAGAAAAAGTAGAAATTGATGATACATATCCGGAATATATTATTAATAATAAAGACAAGCTTGATATATTTATTTTATAGTCTATAATAGATTATATGATTATAAAAGATATTAAAGTTTATGATGGTCCGTTAATTCATAAGCGTTTTGCTTACGATTTTTTTAGAAATAAAACTTTACCTATTGGTAATATTATTGCATTTAGATGTCCGATGGATGTTAATGTAAGTGGTATGATTGATCAGGAAGATGTACTTCAAGGTGATTATATCTATAGTGAAGATGCTATTAACTTTTGTTGGGAGATTCCTATGTTAGATAAATTTGGTGCTGTTGCGTTTCAACGACTTTTAAATACTCAAATTGCTAATATTTTATCTTCAAAGTACATAAAGAAACCAATTGAAGTTGATGGAGATGATCTTATGGTTCATGATGAGTTTGAAGGTAGTGATGGTAAATTACAAGAAGTAGGTAAATGTAGTGTAAGTATTACATATTCAAAAGATAATGTAGCTATTGGTCATACCGGTATTAATATTAATGCAGGTCGAAAAGCTCCTAATTTTGCATATAGTACTAAGCTAAGTGATGAAGATGCAACAAAATTCATGCAAGATATTATTGATTTATTTTACGCAATGGTTGATGATATGTTTATTGCTACTACAAAAATTAACTTGTGACAATTTTCCAATATATAAATAGCTTACTTTATAGTAAGAAAAAAATAGATATGAACTGTGATGATGAATCTCAGTTTAATCTGTTTATGATTAATAGATGGACTAGTATGTATTCGAAAGAATTGAATGAATATATAAATGAAACTTCTAACAAATTTTGGAATATATATGACGATAAAATTAACCAATACAATTACCTTTATAATCTTATTCCAAAATTAAAATATAAAAGAATAAACTATATAAAAAAGACTAAAAAGGAAAAGAAAGATAAAGAAGAAAAGTTTTATATTCCGGAATTTTATAGTAAAAGAGAATATAAACAGCTTGTTGATATGCAAGAATCTATAAATAAATAGATTTATGGCAGAAGCAAATATTGATATTTTAGCACCTAAACGAAGTTTAATTGATTTAGTTGACTCACACAATAATACACTTGACGGTTTAATTGATCAAGACTATGAATTAGGTTTTTTGTTTGACGATATTATTCTTGTAGAATTTATTGATGAAGTTTCAGATGGTCAAGGCGATGCAGTTTTAAGAGGAGGGGTTTATATACCTACTAATGCTGTTCAAAGAGCTTGGAGAAAAGGTAAAGTTATTCTTGCAGGCCCTGAATGTAAGTATACCAAAAAGAATGATATTGTAATATTTCCGAATAATTTAGGAGTAGGTATTGCAAATGCAGATATACACGAACATGGACCTTTAAAGAAGGGTATATTTTTAAATGAAAGTAGATTGTTTGGTATAGCTAAAAAGAAGAATGAAAGTAAATCTACCAAGTCTAAAAAATAAATTGCAATCAAACGTTTGCGAAATTATTTTTGAGAAAAGAAGACCTAAACCTGGCGATTCATCTCAAAGGAGAATGTTATGCACTTTAGATGAAAGTATACTTAATAGTGTAAATGGTCGCACTACTTTAAATTATAAACCACCATCAGGACCTCCAAAGTACAATCCTGAATCAAAAAATTTATTACCAGTCTGGGATATAATGATGCAGAGTTGGAGAATGGTTAATATGGATAATTGTGAAATTGTTAATGAAATATCAGAAGATAATTTTTTTGAATATTTTAATGAAAAAATTTATCCTATGACTGCTGATGAAAAGAGAAATTATATGGGAACATGAAATTTGAAAAACTAGAAAAAGATTTAACCAATTTACTTTTACGGGATATAGTAGTATATATAAACCCGAAGAAGCATTTGAAAAAAGGTAAGTTTAAACTTTTTAAAGTAAAAGAATTCTATTATGTTTTAACATTGGAAAATGAAAAAAATGAGTTAAAAGAATATGAAATACCTTTTCCTTTTAAATGTACATATCATGGGGATCATATTAAATTTGATTATAGATTAGAAAATTTTGCTAAAAATAATACTTTTGTTTATTATAAATCTAAAGTTCTAAATTTTGAAAAGAAAAGTAAATTATATAATAATGTGGTTGTATTATCAGCATTATGATATTATAATAAGATATGCTGAGTAAGTATCTTAATAAATTCCCTCATAAATATAATCCGAGTAAACAGCAAATAAAATTAATAAGAGAGATTGAACATGCTTTTAATCAAGGTTATAAATACGTAATATGTAGTGCACCTACCGGTTCGGGAAAAAGTTTTATATCTAAAACTTTAGCTAATGTTTCAAATGAACCGAGTGATAATTTTAGACAATTAGTTGAAAGCTATGAAGCTTTAAAAGTGGATAATGTAGGTAACTTTACAAATGAATTAGAATGTATGGATGAAGATCCATGCGGGGCATTTGCTTTAACTATAACAAAATCATTACAAGATCAGTATTTACAATTATTTGATGACAGTGCTATAATGAAAGGAAAAAGTAATTATCAAAGTACTTTGGACCCAAATATAGATGTAGAGATGGAATCAACAGTAATGCCTAAAAAAGTTTTAGAAGATCATAGGCTATCAAATAAATGCCCTTACCATAACGCTCGTAATAAGGGGTTATTAGATAAATTTGGAGTGTTAAATTACAAAATGTTTTTATCTTTACCGAATCATGTAAAAAGAAAAAACTTTATAATATGCGATGAAGCTTCAGAAATAGAAGATGAAATAGTAAAGCAATATTCTATTTTTATTGATCCTGAAAGATTGAAATTATTAGGAGTTAAGATACCAAATTTATATTCAGTTAAACATGAATCTGTTCATAAATGGATTAGTATAGTAATGGTAACTATAAGTGAATATGTTAATACGTTAACTAATAGAACAAATAATAAACAAATAAAACTCAGTAGTAGTGATAATATAAAATTAACCTATTTAAAAAATTTACATCGCACTCTCAACTTGATAGATGATACTTGGAATGAATGTGAATATGTAGTGCATAGAGAAGGTAAAACGGTAAAAGTTATGCCGTTAAAAATAGACGTTTTATCAAAATATATTTTTAATCATGGTGAAAAAATATTATTAATGTCAGCTACTATTATTGATCATAAACATTTTGCTAAAAATTTAGGCATTGATAAATACAAATATATTGAAGTAGATAGTACTTTTGATAGTGATAAATCACCTATTTATGTTAATACAAAAAATAAAATTAATCACTATAATTTAAAAAAACAATTACCTAAAATAGTAAAACAAATTGAAAGTATTTGTGAAGATCATGAATTCGATAAAGGTATAATTCATACACATACAAGTTTTATAGCTAATTATCTAAAAAATAATTTACGAAGTAAAAGATTTTTATATAGAGACGAAACTACGAGAAATGAAGAAATATTAGCTAAACATTCGAAAAGTAAAAATCCTACTGTATTAGTAAGTCCATCATTAGGTTTGGGTATTGACCTTAGAGATGATCTTGCAAGATTTCAAATTATAATTAAAGCACCGTATTTACCACTTGGTGATAAAAGAATAAAAAAATTATTCGATTTAGATAAACAATGGTATACAAATAAAATGTTAAGTAATGTCGTGCAGCAATGTGGTAGAGGTATACGGAGCAAACAAGATCATTGTAAGACTTATATTTTAGATGCTGGTGTATTTGAAGCCATTATAAAGAATAAGAATAAGTTACCTAAGTATTTTATCGATAGATTCGTATAAATATTTTAATGCAAAGTTTTAAAGAGTATTATAATCAACAAACTTTAGAAGAAGGTAAATTTGGTAAGTTAGCTGCAATGGGAGCATTAGCAGCAAGTTCAGCATTTGGAAATTTTGTACAAGACTGGTCAAAACATTATCAAACGAGTCAAGACCCTGAAAAAGAACAGAGAGCTACTGAAGTGATACAAGCTGGATATGAAGTACCAGAAGATGCTAAAAAAGCTATTAAAGCTGCTGCATATATTTTTGATGGTGATGATGGACATAGTGCAGCTGAATTAACTGATTATTTAGAAAAAACTGGTGCTGTAGAATCCGGTTATAAAACTAAAGTACAATACGATGGAGGTCCAGCTAGAAGTTATTGGCAAGTAGAGCCAGCTACTGCAATGGATTTGGTAAAAAACTCTTCAGCATATTTTGGTAAAAAGTTTCATAAAGTATTTGGTCAAAATTCTTTGAAAGCTTTACAGAGCTATAATAAAGAGCAAATGGCTGCAGCATTATTAAAAAATGATGCTTTAGCTGCTTCTTTTGCCGCGGCGAAGTGGATTGCGTCTTCTTGGTAAATAAAATTTAAGAGTATATTTTTTACCGCCTGGTTGACCTTTAAATCCTGAAATTGAATTAGTATTATGAGGTTCGTTTAATTGAGGGTTTACTGTACCATATTTACCACCGGATCTAAGAGTTGGTCTTTTAGTATCAACTGGTGAATAAAAATCTTCATATACTTTAATCAAATCATTGAACTTCATATAATTATTTATATAATAGTGTATATGGTTAAGTCATTAAAAATAAAATGTATAGTAACAGGGAAAGAATCTTATTTTTCAGGTGACTATTTAACGAAAAAAATAAAAGAATATGGTAGTGTTGAAGAGCTTGAAACATTGTATGTGAGTAGAGATGTAAAAACTTTATTAAAAAGAGGGTATGGTGTATATGAGATACGAAATATATTAAACGTTAGTGATAATATAGAAATACCTAATGAAGATATAGTTAAAAATTTAGAAGAAAAATTTAAAACTAACTCATTGAAACTACCAACTTTTAATGATAATTTATCAACTTTTACTTATAATAAATCTGATCCTGAAGTTGAAAATTTTGTAAATAAATATATAATTACATCATGAACTTCATACCTAAATTAACTAAAAATAAACTTTTTATATATAACGCATCTAACGGTTCTATCCATAAGTCTATAACTTTACCTTCTAATGCTAAGTACGAATTTGCTATAGCAGGAGAGTTTGTTATAGTTAGTATAATGTTCAACAATGGTACACAAAGATCACGTACATATAATATGAAGACAGGAACACTTAAAAGCGATATTTCAATATGATAGACATTTCCTTAATAGAAGAACCGGTTAATTTAAATGATTATAAATCATACGATGAAGGTATGCCTAAATTATTTTTAGGATATGTAATCAAAAATGAATATGATAATCAAAGATTACAATTAAATGATAAGCTTAATCCTAAGAAAAGATCTTATGTGTATAAAGATAAGTTAGGTTTAAATGTATTACCTCTTTATGGTTTGTTTTTTAATTTAAATGAAACGGGTATTAGCATAAGTAATGCATTAGTTAGGCAAAAAAATGCAGATAATATAAATTTAGTAGTTTATGAAAACATTTTAGAGCAATATGATTTTTCTTGTAATGATTGTTATGGTTATTTTGATAAAAATATTTTTCCTGTCGATTTTAAATATTTTGATAAATTGACAGACGATAATATTGCATTAGATAAAAAGATTTTACAAAAATTATTATCGTTAAATGAAAATAAATTTGATTTTCAAAAATTTGGTTCAATAATAACTTTAATTCTAACTTAATTTTTAAATATATATTTTTATGAACGTAATAAAACGAAATGGAGAAGCAGTCCCTTATGACATTGAAAAAATACATAGAGTTGTTAATTGGGCAGTAGATGATATAAAAGGTGTTTCAGTATCAGATATAGAAATTAATTCTAAACTACAAATGAAAGATGGTATAACATCTACCGAAATACATAATGTTCTTATAGATTCTGCTGTTAATTTAATATCTCTAAATGCACCTAATTACCAATATGTTGCTTCTAGACTATTATCATATCAACTCAGAAAAGATGTATGGGGTGGAAAAAATCCTCCTAAGCTTACAGACTTTATTAATAAAAACGTGCATGAGCATGATGTATACGATGAAGATATTTTAATGCTTTATACTGATAAAGAAATTAATAAACTTGACGAATATATAGATCATGATAGAGATAATCTCTTTACTTATGCAGGGTTTAGACAGTTATGTGATAAGTATCTTATTCAAGATAGATCTTCTAACGTAATCTATGAAACACCTCAATTCGCATATATGATTATTGCTATGGTATGCTTTGGTAAATATAAAGGTAATACAAGAATTCAATACGTAAAAAGAGCTTACGATTATTTTTCAAAATTTAAAATAAATTTACCCACTCCACTAATGGCTGGTGTACGTAGTAAGATTAGACAGTATGCATCTTGTTGTTTAATTGATATAGATGATACCTTACCTTCAATCTTTTCCTCGTCTACAGCAGCAGGTTATGCAACTGGTTCAAGATATGGAATCGGTTTAAACATCGGTAGGGTTAGACCTTTAAACTCTCCTATCAGAAATGGTGAAGTAGTTCACACTGGGGTAATACCTTTCTTAAAGTTAATGGAATCTACAGTAAAGTCTTGTCATCAAAATGGTATTAGAGGTGGATCAGCTACAGTTAACTTTCCTTTCTGGCATTATGAAGTAGAAGACATGATAGTACTTAAAAATAATTCAGGTACTGATGATAACAGAGTTCGTAAGTTGGATTATTGTATTCAGTTTAGTGAATTGTTCTATAAAAGATTTTTAAAGAATGAGGATATTACTCTTTTTTCACCGAATGAAGCAAAAGAATTATATGATGCTTTTGGTCATGAAGAGTTCGATGAACTTTACGAAAAGTATGAAAGAAAGACGAGTCTTAAATTTAAAAAGACTGTATCAGCTAGAAAGTTAATGTCTTTATTCGTTAAAGAAAGAGTTGAAACAGGTAGAATATATTTCATGAATATAGATCATTGTAATCAAAAATCTGCATGGGATGATGATATTAAGATGACTAATTTATGTGTTGAAGTTTTACACCCTACTAAACCTTTACAGCATATTGATGATAAAGATGCAGAGATTGGTATTTGTATATTATCAGCTATTAATGTATTAGAGATTAATTCAGACCCCGAAATGGAAAAGGTATGTGATATTATAGTAAGATTACTTGATCAATTAATTGATTATCAAGATTACTTTATGCCAGCTGCTAAAAACTTTACTAAGAATAGAAGATCATTAGGTATTGGTATTACTAACTTTGCAGCATATCTTGCTAAGAAAGGTGTTAAGTATGATGATCCTGAAGCTCCTAATGTTTCAGATGAATTAATGGAGAAGGTTCAATACTACTTACTACTATCTTCTAACTCTTTAGCTCAAGAAAAAGGTAAATGTAATAAATTTTATAAGACAAAATATAGTAAAGGTTGGTTACCAATTGATACATATAAGAAAGAAATCGATGAATATGTTACCAGAAAGCCAGAAATGGACTGGGAAGGATTGAGAGAAAAAATTAAAGAGCATGGGTTAAGACATAGTACTGTATCAGCTATCATGCCATGCGAGAGCTCTTCAGTAATACAGTGTTCAACAAATGGTATAGAACCTATAAGATCCTTTATCACCTATAAGAAATCAAAAGCTCGTACTTTACCAGTCATAGTACCTAATTATATATCATACAAAAACAAATATACATTAGCTTATGATATGAAAGATAATGAAGGTCTTATTAAGATAGTTGCAGCTTTACAAAAATGGGTAGATATGAGTATATCAGCTAATATGTATTATAATTATGCTCATTACGAAAATGGAGCTTTACCAGATTCTAAAGTAATTAAAGAAATACTTTTAGCTTATAAACTAGGTTGGAGAACAGGATACTACAATAATACAGATGATGGTGATAAGCAAAGTATTGGAGAGGAAGAAGATAAAGATAATTGTGAATCTGGTGCATGTGCATTGTAAATATATAAATATGGCAGATAAAGAAGAAAAATGGGTTGAAAATATTGAAGGTAAGTTTTATGTTGATGAACAATGCATTGATTGTGATTTATGTAGAGAGACTGCACCAGATAATTTTAAGAGAGAAGAAAATGGAGGTTATTCATATGTTTTTAAACAACCTGAAAATGATAATGAACTTGAATTATGTAATGAAGCGATGGAAAATTGCCCAGTTGAAGCAATAGGAGATGATGGATAATAAATTTATGGAAACTGTATTAAACGTAAAAAATGTAGATACTACTAAACAACCAATGTTTTTAGGTGAAGATCTAGCGTT
>CAACVD010000378.1_pt1 | contig 21571 bp, 17 predicted proteins | sample 2381771 | NCBI WGS metagenome assembly CAACVD01 (sample SAMEA5211965, study PRJEB30684) | marine metagenome | biome: Marine; feature: Epipelagic; material: Water | collected 2015-10-15 | depth 15 m | reverse complement strand
GGAACAAACATTAGCGTGGGTATTGTTTATCGCAAGTGGCTAAGAGAAGCAATAGCTGCAAATAAAACATATGATCAAATTGTAAAAGAGTTATTGGGAAGCACTGGTAAGCTATATGATGGCGGAGAGGCCATAAGTTATTATTTAAGAGATAGGGGCATGCAAGCAGATAATCTTTCTCATACAGTTAGAATTTTCTTAGGAACACAGCTAGAGTGTGCAATGTGTCACGATCATCCTTTTGATCGATGGACACAAAAAGAATTTTATGAAATGACGGCATTTACTTCTGGTATTGGTAATATTAGATTAAAAAAAGAAGGTAAGGTTATAGGTGATCTAAGTAGAAGTATTGATAGTGATGCTGATCCTCGAGCCGGAACATTTAATAATTGGCGAAATCAAATAAGAGATTCTATACAGTTTGGAATAGAAAATAATGGTACAGGAACAATAAAATTGCCTGTAGATTTTGCAGAAGATAATGCTAATCCAGGAGATACTGTTTTAGCAAAAGCTATATTTACCCCCAAGCCGATTGAAAAAATAGAAGGTAATAGTAGAAAAGTTTTCGCAAACTGGATGACAAGTAAAGATAACCCTAGATTTACAACAATGATTGCAAACAGAATATGGAAACATATTTTTGGCGCGGGCCTTATAGAACCTATTGATTCGATGATGGATGATACTTTGGCTAGCAACGAAAAGCTGATGAAATATTTGGAAAGATTAATGGTTAGCGTGAATTATGACTTAAAAGAATACCAAAGAATTCTTTTGAATACTAAATTGTTTCAAAGAGAAAGCAAAAAAGAAGATTATAAAAGCTTGGAAGAGTATAATTTTGAAGGCCCTATATTAAGAAGAATGACAGGAGAGCAACTCTGGGATTCTTTAGTAACTTTAGTTTATAATGATATAGACAGTCAATCTAGAATTCACATGCAGAATCAACAAGACTATTCTATTATATACAGAAGATATAAAGATATGACGGGGCCAGAAATCTATCAAGACATCAAATCTCTCGCAGACGAAAATCCAAACAGCAGAAACTTTGTTAGCTTAATTGAAAAAGCTTCGGGCCTTGAATATGAAAAAGCTAAGGTAAAAGATCGAAACCTTGTGAGAAGCAGTTATCTTAACTATCCAGCTCCAGGAGGACATCTAATAAGACAGTTTGGGGGCAGCGACAAAGAGCAGATCGACAACAGCAATTCAGAGCCAAATACGACGCAAGTACTTAATCTTTTAAATGGATTTGTAGAAACAAATATATTAAATAAAAAAGATGCAGACTTTATAAAATTAATGCAATCAGAAAAAACAAAAACAAAACAAGTAGAAAATGCATTTTTATCAATACTATCAAGGAAACCCAAAATAAATGAATCAACTTTACTTAAAAAGTTTATCGATGAAAAAGATGGGTTTAAGCATATATCATGGATACTACTGAATAGCCATGAGTTTATTTTTATAAAGTAAAGTGTAAACAAATAATTATTATGAATGACGAACTAACCAGAAGACAATTTGCTCAAAATATTGCTAAAGCATATCTTGGGGTAAATGCCCTAATTTACGGACAAGATTTAATCGCTCGTACAACTAGAATTCCCACGGCAAGACATGTTGTATTTTTAAATATGTCAGGAGGAATGACGCATATTGATACATTCGACCCAAAACCAGAAAATAAAGAAGTCATGGGAGAAACCTCCGCAATTAACACTTCTGCAGATGGCATTCAACTTGGCAGTTGGCTTCCTCGAACCGCACAACAAATGCACCTTGCCTCATTAGTTAGATCCGTAAATAGCAACCAAGGGGCTCACGAGCAAGCAAACTATCTTCTGCACACAAGTTATCAAAAAAGAGGCACCATCGTTCACCCAAGCATGGGCAGCTGGATAAGTAAATTATGCGGTAAATTGAATAACAGTCTTCCAGATAATGTAAAGATTAATGGTGGAAGTGGAATTATTGGGGCAGGATATTTTGAAAGTAAACATGGCCCATTACCACTCGGAAATCCAGACGCTGGCATACAAAATGTAAAAAAATCAGGATATGTAGCGGAAGATATGTACAGAGATAGACTCGATGCATCTAGTATTTTAAATGAAGGTTTTACTAAGCAATTTCCCCAAAAACAAGTTAGAGCATATTCCGATCTGTATGATGACGCAATAAGCTTAATGAAAAGCAAAGACCTTGAAGCTTTTGATTTGACCAAAGAGCCTGAAGCATTAAGGGAAGAATACGGTCAAAATAATTTTGGACAAGGCTGCCTATTGGCACGCAGGTTAATCGAAAATAAAGTTCGCTTCGTGGAAGTATCGTATGGAGGCTGGGATATGCATAATGATGTTTTTGGCAGCCTTGAGACTAGAGCAAAAGTTTTAGATGATGGATTAGCTTCTTTGCTTACAGATTTAGACAAAAGAGGCTTGCTTGCAGATACAATGGTGGTTGTCGCCAGTGAGTTTGGCAGGACTCCTGAAATTAAAGCTGGACGAGTCGGAAGAGATCATCATCCGTCTGCATTTAGCGTATTTTTTGCCGGAGGCGGAGTTAAGCAGGGCTATGTTCATGGCAAGTCGGATGAAAGAGCGCACTATGTAGAAGAAAATGGCGTTGACGTTCCCTCTATAAACGCAACCATTGCCTACGCAATGGGCTTAAGCGTTGAAAAAATTACTTATTCTCCTAGCGGAAGACCTTTTAAGGTTTCTAATGGTGAACCGCCAATTCTGGACATCTTAGCATAAAAAAACAGCCCCGCAGGGCTGTTTCGTTAATAAATAACTACCCTTATTAACTTTTTAAAAATCATCCTCAAGGGATCCGCTTTGTTGATATTCCCTAACTCTTCTTTCAAAGAAATTTCCCATGGCCTGAACGTCGACAACCTCACTTAGCCAAGGAAAAGGATTCTTATCGCCAGGAAATCTATAGTCTAAACCGATACCTTCTAGCCTACGATTGCCAATATAATGCATGTAATCCACAAACATATCTGCATTTAATCCAAGAATACCTGTCGGCAGAACATCATGAGCGTATGCAATTTCTAGTTCAACAGCTTTTTTCATATGTTCAACAAATTCTTCTTGAATCTCTTTTGTCCAAATAGATGGATCTTGCTCGATCATTGTATTTATTAAATACGTGCCAAATGAAATATGAGAGCTTTCATCTCTTAATGTATACTTTATTTGATCTGATATTCCTTGAAGCTTGTTTTGGCGACCCAACGCCAATAACATAGCGAATCCACTAAAAAAGAAAGTGCCTTCGCACACAATCCAGTATGTTAAGAAATTTCTTAAAATCTCTTGCTTGCCTTCTTTTGTGTGAGGCTTAAAGTCTTGACGGCTAAGGTCATTTGTAATCTCCATAAGAAAATCATCTTTAGCTTTAATACTTGGAATTGTTTCGTATGCAGCGAAAACTTCTTCAATATCTAAATCCAAACTATCGCACACATATACGACTGTAAGATTATGAAGACTTTCTTCAAACGCTTGGCGCAATATATACTGACGACACTCAGCATCTGTAACATACTTAAAGGCAGACAGCAACAGATTATTACCAACCAAAGACTCGCTTCCAGCAAAAAATCCGAGGCAGCGCTTAACAAGCAACTTTTCATCTTCTGTAATTTCATCGTTCTTCCATTGTTTAATATCATTTTGCATACTTATTTCAGTAGGCATCCAATTGTTTGCGCAGCTTTTCAAGAACAGATCCCACGCGAACTTATGCTTATGAGGCAAAATTCTATTTACCCCCGCGATATTTTCAGTTAGTAATTCTCCAGTTTTATCATTCATGTTTTATATTCTACATTAAATAACGAATATAGTCAAGCTTAAGTTCAAATAAATTACTGACAGCTTTCGCAAGCCTCTCCATTCTTCATGGCTTCAATACTACAAGCGGCTTGCTCTGCTTTTTTTTGATCTTCAGCGTGAGATTTTTCTACTTTAGATGCAGCTCTATTACGAAGATAGTAAGTTGTTTTAAGACCAGCTTCCCAGCAAGCCATGTAAACATCATTTAAGTATTTAAGCGAGGTTGATTTATTATATAAATTGAAACTAATTGATTGATCCATCCATTTTTGTCTCGCTGCATTTGCATCAATTAATGTAAACATATCTCGATCAAAAGCTGTCTTATATTTTTCTTTTAAATCTTCAGGTATAGATCCATTTAATAATGAGAGATCACCATCGGCTTCTTTTACCAATGAAGCTATTTCACTATTCCATAAACCTCTTGACTTCATATCATTAATAAAATGCGGATTGGTTATAAAGAAATTTCCGCTTTTATTTTCGTATACAAATAATACAGAAAAATTAGGCTCTATGCTCTGCTCAATACCATTTATATATCCAATAGTTGCTGTTGGAGCTATAGCCATCACATTAGAATTTCTCATACCGTGTTCACCCACATGAACTCTGACTTTTGACCAATCCTTAAACGTTTGTCCTGTCCCGGCAAGAGGCTTACCTGTGACAGATTGCTGGGGAACTTTTTGCTTGCCTCTATATACCATTAAATTGTTATAAGAATCAACTGGAAATACCCCACCGCTCCAAAGAGAGCCTTCGTAAGTTTCATACTTGCCTCTCTCGGCAGCTAATATAGAGCTCGCATAAATTGCATGCATTGAATAAAACTCAAACAGTTTATCGCTAAAATCTACAGCCTCTTTACTGTCAATTATAATGTTCTTTTTGTGAAGAATATCGTGCAACCCCATAAGGCCAAGGCCTATAGGGCGATTTCTTAAATTAGATTTTGATGCCTCCAGGGTTGGATAAAAATTTAAATCAATAACATTATCAAGCATTCTGATTGCAGTATGAATCGTTTTTTCCAGTTTAACATAATCGATATCATCTCCATCTTCATTTAAATGGTTGAGTAAATTGATCGACCCAAGATTGCATACCGCTGTTTCTCCAATTTCGGTTTTTTGTCCCTTATCATACTTGGAAGCTTTGGTGTGCAGGGTTATTTCGGTACATAAATTGCTACTACGAACAACGCCCTCATGCTGATTAGTATATCTCATATTACAAGGATCCTTAAAAGTATTCCAAGGGTGAGAAGTTTCAAAAAGTACCTTCAGCATTTTTTTCCATAATTCCTTTGCAGGCATCACTCTGTAATTTTTAATTAATCCCTCTTCTGCCTGAGAACAAAGATTTTTATACTTTTTATCAAACTCAACCCCAAAGCAATCATGTAGATCAGCTTCCCTAGGATCAAAGAAATACCAGACATCTTCATTTTGCACTCTCCTCATAAACTCGTCAGGAATCCACGAAGCGGTATTCATGTCATGACATCTTAATCTGTCATCTCCAGTGTTTCTTCGAAGGTTAAGAAAGTCTTCGAAATCTAAATGCCATGGTTCGAGATATGCGCATCCTGCGCCCGGACGTTTTCCGCCTTGATTCACTGCAACCAAGAGATCGTTATAAATCTTCAACCAAGGCACTAATCCACTAGATATTCCATTTGTTCCTTGAATGTGAGACCCCGTTGACCTAAAAGGAGTTACGTCAAGACCTAGTCCTCCAGCATATTTTGATTTTCTTGCTTCCTGCCAAGCTCCATCAAAAATTCCATCAATACTGTCATCAAATGTATTAAGATAGCACGAGCTAAGCTGAGACCTTACCGTTCCACTATTAAATAAAGTTGGAGTTGAAGAGGTGTATAAAAATTTACTAAATAAATTGTAAAACTCAATAGCCTTTTCCTCTTTGTTTTCTTCATTAATTGCAAGTCCCATAGCGACTCTCATCCAAAAGGATTGAGGGGCTTCCATAAGCTTCCTTTCTTCTCTAATAAAGTATCGATCTGTTAAAATCTGGATGCCCAAGTATTTAAACTTAAGATCGCGTCGGATCTTAATCGCTTCAGAAAGTTTTTGAAGATCAAACTCAAGCATTTTGGGATTTAATCTTTCGAGTCGAACAAGACGCTTGATTCCCTGAATAAAGCTTTTCCTATATTGCAATTTAAATATGTCAGAGTCAACCCCTTCTTTAAAAACCTCCTTATATACTGTGTTTAAAAGAAGTCTAGCCGCTACAAAGCTATAGTCAGGCTCCTTCTCAATTTTCTCTCGAGCGCTAAGAATTAATGCTGTATCTATTTCTCTGGTAGTGATTTTATCATACAATTGTAACTGAGCGTCGAGAACCACTTCACTAACAGAAACTTCTGAAATATCTTCGCACGCTCTTTCCACATTTGCGTTTATTTTTTCTACTCTAAAGTCCTGAAGACGTCCGTTTCTTTTTTTTACTTTAATATCCATATGTATCTAAATACTAACATTTAAATGTGCTGCTGTCAATTGTATTTTTAAATTGTTTATAACTTTTTAGAGCTTGACAAAGAACGCATTTCTTGATAAAATAGTGGGCATGATCGCATTATTTAAAAGCCACTTTTCTATCGGCAAAAGTATATTAACTCTAGATGATCCAATTACACAAAAAGAAGGCGGAGCAGATAGCATTTTTAGTATTGCTGTAGAAAATAATTTAAAAGAAATAGTTTTAGTTGAAGATTCCCTTACTGGATTTCTTCAAGCAAAGAAAAACGCAGACAAGCTGGATATCAAATTAGTTTTCGGATTAAGAATAAACATGAAAGAAGATGGACTCGTAGATCCCAAAGAAGAGTCCTTAAATAGCTCGCATAAAGTAATTTTGTTCGCAAGAAACGCAAAAGGGTGTCAATTAATTAATAAAATTTACAGCGAAGCGTTCACGAAGAATCACAACTGCGTCGATCACAAACTCTTAAAGAAGCACTGGTCAAGCAGAAGTCTGATAATGGCAATTCCATTTTATGATAGTTTTATATACAATAATCTTATGAAGTTTTCAAATTGTACTCCAAATTTTGATTTTTGTAAACCTGTTTTCTTTGTCGAAAATAATGGACTTCCATTTGACAACTTCTTGTCAGAAAAAGTTTCAGAATACTGCGACTCCAATGGGCTCAAGACGGAGCAAACAAAAAGTATTTACTACAAAAACAACCAAGACGTAGCCGCATTGCAAACCTATAAATGTATTACAGGAAGAAGTTTTGGTAATAAAACACTGAGCAAACCAAACCTAGACCACTTTGGAAGCGATCAATTTAGCTTTCAGAGCTGGAAGCAAGAAAATGAAGTACGAACTAATACGAAGTAATAAAATATCAACCGGAGAATCTAGCGTTGGGGGTAGAGGCGTATTCGCCTCAGAGAATATTGAAGCAGGAGAAATACTTGAAGAAGCCCACTTTATAGTTTGCGGCGCAAAACAAACCTCTCAAGACAAACAGCTTAGCAGATATTTCTTCTCTCTTTTTTATAACGAAGCAAGCCCCCCCGAGGAAAATCAAGAAATTAATTTCAAAATTTCTCTAGCTTCACAAATTGACGACGAAGACTTAAAAAACAAAATACTCAAGGACCTAGAAGAGTTGGGATACAAAGATATTTCTGAAATTTACTGTACGGCTGCAGTTTTAGGTTATGGAATGATATTTAATCATTCAGAAACAAAATATAACGCAAATTGGGAAATAGATTTTGATGATTTTTTATTTAGATATACATCTCTGATTGACATCAAAAAGGGCGAAGAAATTTTTATAAACTATGGCAACAACCAAAGAAAAGACTTAAAATGAAAGAATCACTACTAAGATTTAAAAAAAATCAAAAATACTTACTGTTTGATTATGAAACATGTAATTTAAATTTAGTATCAAATAATAAACCATGGCAATTAGCATTTCTTGTTGTGGAAAATAATAAAATTATAGAATCAAAAGATTATTGGCTAAAATGGAATAACTTGACCGTCTCTCCTGAAGCCGCAAAGATTACAGGATTCACAAAAGCTAAATATGATAAAAAAGCATCTTGCCCAAAGCAAGCTCTAGAACATTTTGAAAAATATTTATATGACCCAGATTATATTAAGGTGGGGCACAACCTTTTAGGCTTTGATGTTTATATGCACAATTTGCACAGAAAATTAGTTGACGAAAAATTAACGCCGGACTTTTCTTATTCAAATCAACTAGTTGATACTTTATGCCTAGCTAAAGCGTTAAAGAAAAGAATTAAATTAAATAAAGACGACGACTTTTTAGCATGGCAATACAGATTAAACCACTTAATAGAAAGAGGTCTGTCCTGCAACTTAAAACAATGCTGCAAAGATTTTGATGTGCCTTTTAATGAAAATAAACTTCATGACGCACTATATGATATTGAAGTTAATTTTGAAGTATTTAAAAAAATGATATGGGAAATAGAAATATGAGTAATTTTACAGAACAATTTTCATCTTATGATGACTGTGTGCCAGCTGGAGTCAGACTGCCAAATATTAAAATCGAAGACAGATATTATAAAATGCTTGAGGCAGAGCCAGATATCTCAAACTATGATTTCCTTAGAAAGCTTTGTCACAAAGGTGTTTATGATAAAGGTATAGACAAATTTAAAAATAAAAAAGACTACTTTGATCGCGCAAAAACAGAATTAACAATCTTAGAGGATCTTGGCTTTACGGATTATATATTACTAAATTGGGATATACTTAATTATTGCCATGAAAACAATATACCTACTGGTCCAGGCAGAGGCTCTGCAGCAGGATCTCTTGTGTTATATTTAATCGGAGTTACTAACGTAGATCCAGTCAAATACAACCTCTTCTTCGAAAGATTTGTTTCAAAGAGCCGAGCAAGAAAAATTGAACACAATGGAGTCACCTATCTAGACGGAAGCTTATTGGCGGATGTTGATAATGATATTGCATATGAAAGAAGAGTCGAGGTAATAAATTATATCGACAAAAAACACCCTGGCAGAACTGCAAAAATTTTAACTCTTAATACCTTAAGCGGTAAGTTATGCATAAAGGAGTGCGGCAAGATAGTCGGCGAGCTTTCAGAGCAAGAAGTCAATGAAGTGAGCGATACCATTCCAAAGAGATTTGGTGTTGTTGTTCCGCTTAAAACCGCCTTAGAGGAAAGTGAGAAATTTGTTGACTGGTCTGCAGAAAATGCGGAGTCGTTTAATATAGCCTTAAAACTAGAAGGGCTCAACAAAAACACTGGAGTTCATCCAAGTGGAATTGCAATTTCTTTTGATAAAATGACCGACATATGCCCAATTCAAAAATCGAATGATGGAGCGCTGGTGACCGGTTATGATATGAACTGGGTTTCAGAACTTATGGTTAAATTTGATATTTTAGGACTACGCACTTTGAGCGTAATTCATGATGTATGTAAAGATCTGAATATTGATTGCGAAGATATTGACTTAAATGACTCCTCCACATTTACCCCTTTGCAGTCGCTCAGCACGCCTCACGGCCTTTTTCAAATTGAATCTGACACCAACTATAGGGTGTGCAAAAAAATCAAACCTAGAAGCCTAGAAGAGCTTAGCGCGGTTGTAGCCATTGGAAGGCCTGGCGCTTTAGAATTCCTCCAAGACTATGCGACATATATTGAAACTGGCGAAGCGCAAGTTATTCATGAGTTTTTTACTGATGTTTTAGACTATACGGGAGGCATTCCTCTTTATCAAGAGCAGCTTATGCAAATGGCCGTGAAGGTAGGCTTTACTCTTGACGAATCAGAGCAGTTAAGAAGAATAGTTGGTAAAAAGAAAGTTGATCAAATGCCAGCTTGGAAGGCAAAGATACGAGAAAAGGTTGAGGAAAATGATTTGCCCCCAGAAGTAGGAACTATTCTTTGGAGCGTTGCAGAAGATAGCGCTAACTACTCATTTAATAAATCACACTCTTTGAGCTATTCTGTTCTAAGCGCATGGACTACATACTTAAAGTTCAAATATCCGCAACAGTTCTTCTTGTCTCTACTGAAGATGACAAAGTACGAGCCTGCACCCCAAGAGGAGATATCAAAAATATGCAAAGAATTATCAAACTTTGGTATTAAATTGCTTTCGCCAGATTTAGCAAAATCTAATATGGACTTTTCGATTGAAGGTGAAAATATTCGTTTTGGGCTGAACAGTATAAAGGGAGTAAGCGAAAAATCTCTACAGTCTCTAAAAGATTTCAGGTCCAGCAAAACGCCAACAAAATATGATATTTTTCTGGCCGCAAAACAAGCAGGATTAAATATCGGTGTGCTTAGCGCATTAATACAAGCTGGAGCCTTGCAAAGCAAAGGCTCAAATAGATCGCTTATGGTTCTAGAGGCCCAAGCCTTCAATCTTTTAACCGAAAGAGAAAAAAGAAACTTCATATTGCTTGGAGAAAAATATGAATATAAACTGCTTAATTGTATTTCTGATGCAAAAAAGGGAGAATTAGTTGGCGATGACGGAAAACCCCTCATGAAAGAATCTCGCTTTAAAACGTTTAAAAAGAAATATGATATTTATAAATCTATTTATGATAAAAACAAGCCTTATGAAACTTTCGCAAACTGGTATTTTGAAACAGAGTTGCTAGGTTACAGCCATAGCTCTAACTTGAAATCATGTTTTATTGACTCATATAATTCTCTTTTAGATTCTAGAGATCTTAAAATTATGGACTCAGATGACAAAGGTAAATTTATTGGAGTAGTAGATGATTGCATAAAAAGAACGTCAAGAAATGGAAACAAATACATGAAGCTTTCAATCTCTGATGAATTTGGAAAGTATGACGCAATGCTTTTAAATTCAAGAAGAGGAAACTATTATGATAGGTATTTTGAATCTAAAAACAAAACCCCCTCTAAAAAGAGTATTATTGTAGCTTATGGAAGAAAAGGCGAAGATATAGTATTTCTTGATTCACTAAATATTATGGATGAAAAGATCTATATGAAAATGTCTGACGTTAAATAATTTACAGTGTAAATATATGAAGATGACTCCTAAACCTAATTTTACGCCTCGTGCTCAGCAGGCAATTAATGAAGCTAAAAAAGTTGCTAAAAAATATTCCAATGAATTCGTGACTCTTGATCACCTATTTTATGGTATGGTTAATTTAAATGCTGGGATACTAGCTGAAATACTTTTTCTCTTAAGGATTGACCAAAATTCATTAAAAGAAAAAATTGAAAGCTCTTTTTTTAATTTTGATCAGACAGGCCTTGACATGATTGAGCCTGCATTCGATCAGCATTTTCATCTAGTTTTAAAAGTTTCTGCATCCATAGCAAGTAAACTAGGGCACGAATATGTGGGAGTAGAACACATTCTTTTAGCGTTGTTAAAATACGAAGAATCAAATATACCTAAGTATTTCAACTCCTTTAATGCCTCTGAAGATGATATTATTTCTGAAGTTAGAGATTATCTCCACCTTGGTAAAGAAGCTTCCGGCGCACAAAAGCCTTCTTCCCCCAAGAGAAGCAATGCTAAACCAGCAAAAGAACAAAAGTTACAAAATTTAGAAAAATTTGCAACTAATTTAAATGCTATGGCCGCCCAAGGAAAGTTTGACAACATAATAGGCAAAAGCCAAGAAATATATGAAGTTTCCGAAATATTATGCAGAAGAACAAAAAACAATCCAGTTCTGCTAGGCGAAGCTGGAGTTGGTAAAACTGCGATTGTTGAAGGACTTGCTCAAAAAATTAACAGCGGAGAAGCCTCTGATTTTCTTTTAAATAAAACAATATATTCTCTAGACTTGGGATCCTTAATTGCAGGAACCAAATATAGGGGGCAATTTGAAGAAAGATTAAAAGGTGTTATAGATGAAGCTAGAAAAAATGATAACTTAGTTTTATTTATCGATGAAATACATACTCTTGTGGGAGCAGGCAGCGCAGAAGGCAGCATGGATGCCGCAAATATTTTAAAACCTTTGCTTGCCAGAGGAGAATTAAAATGCATCGGAGCAACCACTCAAGATGAGTATAAAAAATCCATACTTAAAGATGGAGCTTTAGATCGACGTTTTCAGGCGGTAACAGTTCTAGAGCCAACCAAAGAACAAACCAGAAAAATACTTGAAGGAATTAAATCAAAGTACGAAGAATTTCATGGGATATTATATCCACCAGAAGTGCTTGATCTAGTAGTAGAGCTTACATCAAGATATATTTTTGATAAACAGTTTCCAGATAAAGCAATTGATATTATTGATCAAGCTGGATCTAAAGTTAAAATAAAAAACATAGAAAGACCTCAAGAAGCAAAAGATATTGAAAATAAACTAGAAGAACTCGCACTTCAAGAGTCAAAGCTTCATTTGGTTGGAGCTCAATCAATAGAGCTAGAAGATAAGCAATTAGAACTATTAGAAGAATATGATAGCATAATTGATAAGTGGGCAAAAAAAACTATGAAAAGAAAAATATCTGTAAAAAAGAAAGATATTCATGAAGTTATATCTTCCAGAACTGGAATTCCTGTTTCTGAAGTTTCAAAAAAAGATTCTGACAAAATGCTCGGATTATTCAAAAAATTAGATAAAAAAATTATTGGTCAATCTAAAGCCCTTAAAGAAATTTCTGAGTGCATTCTTAGATCTAAGTCTGGATTGCAAGACCCAAACAAACCAGTAGGAAGTTTTTTGCTTGTTGGTGCAACCGGAACAGGAAAAACATATACTGCTAAATGTATAGCTGAATATATATATGGAGACAAAAGCAAGCTTATACAAATTGATATGAGTGAGTTTTCTGAAAAAATTTCCTCAAGCAGATTAATTGGAGCATCTCCAGGGTATGTTGGATACGAAGAAGGAGGAGAATTGACAGAAAAAGTAAGAAGAAATCCTTACAGCGTAGTATTGTTTGATGAAGTAGAAAAAGCCCACCCTGAAGTTTTAAATGTTCTTTTGCAAATATTAGAAGAAGGCTTTGTTACTGATAATTCTGGAAGAAAAATTAACTTTTCTAATTGCGCTATCATATTAACAGGTAATGTTGGTAGTGAAAAATTAGACAAAGCATCTGTTGGTTTTTCTACAGATACCTCTTCTATTTCTGTAGATAAAATTAAATCAGAATTAAAAACTTATTTTAAACCAGAATTTTTAAACAGATTGAATGAGGTTATAGTTTTTGAAGACTTTAATATTACGCAACTTGGACAAATAGCAAGGCTTGAGCTGCAAGACTTAGATAATAAACTTTTTCATAAAAAAATATCTATTTCGGTCACCTCTAAGGTAGTTAGGCATATAGCTGAATTAGCACACGCTGAAAAAATGGGAGCAAGACCGATCAAGAGACTGATACAAAAATTTATTGAAAATGATTTGTCTAAAATGCTTCTGTCCAACAAACTCCCCCAAGGATCAGTAGTAAAATTCTCTCTGTGCAAAGGAAAAATTATAAATAATGCTACGGAAGAAGAGGTTTAACTGGATCTTTTATAGGGTCTTCTTTTACCTGCATTGGGTCTTCAAATTTTTCTCCAGGATTTTCTGAAGGAGCATCTTTATTTTGATTATAAATTGACATGCAAGCAGCAAACCTATCGCCCTGAACAGGATATCTCTTTTTCATATTTGCGTCTAAAATACATCTAGTCATAAACTGATCCCCTGATTCTTGCGAGGTTGGAGTTGGATACCTTTTGTCTTCATTTGTAAGAAAATTATTTTTTTCTTCCTCAGGAGCTTCCGACTGCTTTTCTGGGAACATTTGCTCGTATTCAGAGTATCTCATAGCTTGATCAATTAAATCATATGCTTGAGCTATATTATTCTTAACCCAACCTTCGAGATTAGATTCGTCTTTTACCATATCATACATCACCCTGGCCTTTTTCCAAATGTGATACAATTCAGATTTTACTTTTTTATTTGTATTGCCATGATCTGACATATGATTACTTTCTGAGAGGTCGCTCATAATTATACTTACACTTAATTAAGATATTGATCCAAACCAGAGCTAGACTTTTGATTTGGAGCATCTTTTCCTACAACTTGATTTGGTTGCGCTGCATGCAAATTATACGCATATATTAAATCTTTTAATCTTGCCTGAGATTGAGAGTACGCTTCTGAATAATTTTTTGCAGTAACATTTTTATTCGATCTTTGAATCATAGAGTCGCCCTCTCTGATTGTTTGAAAATCTTGCCCAGGTGTAGTTCCATCAATTCCTCGCAAAGTTCTTCTGTGCGCTTTGCGATTATATTCAGAAACATACATCTCTCTCAGTATAGATTGTTCTTCTAGTTTTAAATTTTCTGGACTATCTCCACTAAAAGAAGTAAATATTAAATTATTCAACTCTCCAAGATGACCTTCAAGCCAGCCAGATATAAGACCAATCTCGGAATTACGAGAATCGCCATGTTCCTCAAACCCTAATTCTTGATCGTAAATTTTTACTGCAAGTTGACCAAGGTTTGTGCCTGGATTGATATCGTGCGCCATTTTAGTTGTTTAAATAATCAATAACTTGCTTATGCTTTGGATTTGATGGATCTAACTTTGTGGGCTCTCCCATTATTTGTACACTACCTTTTCCATGCAAACTAGAATCAAATGCTCTTTTAATTTTATTTTTGAGTACGGTTTTGTTTCCAGAAGGAAACACTCCGACTTTTACTGCAAATGATTGAAGATCTGTTAAATTCATGTCTTGCAGCATATCTGCGAATACTCTTTTATCGTTGGTTCTAAATGGATTAATTTTTGGAATACCTAAAATTTCCTCAAGCTCGCGTGCCTGTGCGACTTGATCCTCATAATTTTTACCATTTGTTTGTTGTAAATCTTCAAGCTTTGGTTGCTTCCTTGCCTTTGCAGTTTTAGAAGCAGTAGACTTGCTCGTAGTAGTTTTCTTTTTTGCCATAATTTTTACCTTTTACCTTGTAGTGGTTATACACTAATATAATAAACTAATTAAATAAAAAATCCACCCCAGTTGCCTGAGGTGGATCCTTACAAAACGTTAATTTTAAAAAATTAAACGATAAGACCAAGCAACACGCGATCATCGATGATCATACGGCCTTCTTCAAGAGAACCGTAGTAACCAATCTTAGATTGACGTGTTACGAATTGATCGTCGGCTACGAGCGAAAACTCGTCTCCGGACTCGGAATCAGTAGCTACTGCACGAATCATGGATTCGCGGCTAAGGTCAACACCAACGATGATTTGCTCAGCAACAGCAGTTCCAGAACCATTGTCTCCGAACTGTCTCGCCGATCCACCTGTTACATAGTGTTCATCATAGGTTTTAGTACCTGCAGCTACATCAAATGTAGTGTTCCATTTTTGACCATCACCCATTTCATTGTACTCTTGGATCGATACGCCATAGAACTCAGGAATGCCAGCGCTATTGAAAACAGCGTCACGCATACTATCTGTTCCAGCGATGGAATCAGAACCAACAGTGTTGATTGGGTTATAAGCCAAACCGCGGATTTCTTCTACGATTTCAGGAGAAACGAGAATATCGGTGATTCCACGTCCACGACGCTCAGCAGGTGTTCCACCAGTCCAGGCAGTATTAATGCGCTTGGCCTTGGTAAACAACTTGTTAAGGTCGGAAAGAAGGAATCGATCAGCTTGAGCAGAACGAATAACGTGTGATTCGCCATTTGTTGTTGCATTAGCTAATGCGGTCATGATCATGGAAGCAGAAGTTTTTTCTTGTTTAAGTAAAACTTCTTGAGCCATGCGGGTAAATGTCTTGCTAACTACATCAAGTCTTGAACGAGAAGCGTAACGCTTGTCGAAGCTCAAAGCGCTGTCGAGAGTATAAGTTGTGAACTTAAGCTCGCTTTGCGAAGGAGCAACTTGGTTGGTAGGAAGTCCGCCAGGAACTGACTGACTCCAAACCTGAATGTAATCTTCATCAGTAATGTCGTGATAAAGGTCCAAAGGAATGCTTGGGCTTTCATCAGAATTGAACTGCAGCGATGTAAACATGTTGCTTACTGTAGGAGCTGCGTTAACAACTTCTGCCAAAACTGGGCCAATAAATTCAGCCAGAGCAGTTTGAGCTTCATAAGCAACATCTCTGTTCTTGGAAGCCATAGCTTTTACAAGCTCGACTTGCTCGGGTGTTCTATCTAGAGTGATTTTCATTTTTTTAAATCCTTTTTTTAGAAGTTAACCTTGCAGAGATATTTCTTTGCTGAGGAGTCGTCGCTCTCTTCTCCGATAGCGATAACTTTTCCTACAACAGTTCCAGATGATGCTGTAACAAGCTTTCCTTCTTCTCCGCTTGCAGAGTCAACCTCGAGGTCAGCTCCTAATGCAGGTGCAGCTGAAAAAGCGGATGCAGCCAAAAGAACCATTCCCTTGCTCAAAACAGGAACTGTTTCGCCAGGAAGAACTCCTTGTGCTTCATCAAGCTTTTGCTTGTAATATAACATTTTCTCTCCGTTTTCGTCGAACGCTAAGGTTTCACGAAGTGTGATACCTAGAGTTGCTCCGGAGCCATCAGCGGGGACAACCGTCATACCGTTAGAGGGGTATGCGTTAAATCCGATGTGTGCACCACTAAAACTTGCTCCAAGATAGTCTCTAAGACTTCCTGAAGTTTCAAGTGCTGATGGTGTGTCACCGGGGAGTGCGCCCGCACTTACTTTGACCACTACGCCTGCATCAAAATCGCCAGAGCCTCCAGGAACCATGTCAGCCAAGGTTGCGCTAGAAACATCAAGAGCGAAGAGATTAACGACGTCGTGTTCGCTGTAGTCTCGGTATGGTAGTATTCTTTTTGCCATAATTTTTTTCTTCTATATATTAGTATGAAATTTTTACAGAATCCTTGAAAGTCTTTTGAAGACGATCTCTTAAAGATTCTCCGTCAGAAGAAGATTCGTTGTTATTTACAACGGCTGCTTCTTCGACTTCTAAACCTTCAAGAGCTTCTTCTACTGCATCAGCTTCTTCGGCGTCTTCAGTTTTTTCTACAGATGCTTCTGCAACTTCAAGTTCTTCTTCGGTTTCTGTGTCTTGCTGAGATTCTGATGCTTGAGCGAATCGTTTCTCAACTTCTTGAGCCACACGATCTTCAAAAGCTTTTTGCTCAGCTGCGATAAATTCTTTGTTCTTGTGCTTCCAGACTTTAGCGAGTTTTTCTTGATATTCGGCAAAGCTTTCTTCGCTTTCGTCAAGGTCGCTGATTTCAGAAGCCACAATTTTGGAATCATCTTCGTCAAGGTCATAGATTTCGTTTAAAGCTTCCATGCGTGAGTTAAAGCGAATTTCTGCTTCTCTAGCAGAATTTTCTTCTTCTAACACAGAAAGTTTTTCTTGTGTGGATTGTAATTGCTGCTCCACTTCTCCCATTTTCTCTTGAAGAGAATTTTGAGCCTGAACAGCTTCTTCTTTTTCAGCTTTAGCTTTTTCAAGATCGGCGACATATTGCTCGCCTTTCTCTCGGATAGCCTCGATAAAAACTTTAGAGATGCTTGCGACACTCTCTTCAGAAAAATCTTGGTTGCCAAGCTTTTCGTCTAAAGCTGCTCGGAATTCATTGATGATTTGATCTTTGTCCATAATGTTATTATGATAGGTTTCTTTGTTTAGTACATTTTCTTGAGTGGAATGGGAAGTTTTTTTGCTTTTTGTCATTAACTTGTCGATAGGGTCTTTTCGAGTAGAAGGTTCTGGTTTAGATTCTCCTTTCTCGGCAACAAGGCCTTTGACATCGGCAGCAGGATTAGAAGTAAAGCCAATTCCTAGTGGATAAATGTCTCCAACTATTAATCGATTTACTTTTCTTCCGTCCTGAAGCATTCCTTTTCCACCTAAAGATTTTAAATAAGGAGAGTATGCCTTGACCTCCTCTGGGTTAGAAATTATAGTAGACTCGTGCAAGTCATCTCCTCCCACTGAAATTACGTAATCATTAAATCCAACCTCCCAACTAGCAGAAACACTTTCAAAAAAGTCGCTATCTGCATCTGTAGAATTAACCACTAAATCTGCAAACTCTTTGCTGGCTGTTCGATAAACTACCGCAGCCAAGGCAATATTATAAGCTTTATCTTCAACTAAAGCTTCTTCGTCGCTCATCAATTCCGAGGAGTCAGAGTATTTTGAAAATCCAGCAGAAACAATGTGCCCCACTATTCTGTCTCTATCATGCTCTATGTTTGCAGGCTTGTGAACAAAATAATCTTTTATTTTAACTGCCGCCTCACTATCAATACCATCCCCGTTTTTATTGAATTTATTTACAACTGCAGCATTAAAAGCCACTCCAAGCAAATCAATATTTTTGTCTAAATCAATACTTGCAGGAATCAAAGGTCTCAAAGATTCCAAAGAAGCTTGGCTTATATTTGAGTCTTCAATATCGCTCGATGCAAAAATTATATTTTCAAACGTTGTTGTATATTTATATTCTTTAGACATTTACAAGAAAGGTACACCTAGTTTATAAACATGGGAGTAAAGGTGTAGTTAACATTATCAGTTTTTACGTTCACTATATCATAGTATAACTTAACCATCCAATTGCCAAGTATTAATGCAGAATAACTATCTTTTCTTGCTTTTTCTGGTCCAGTCTGTCTTTTTAATGTTGGCGGCAGATCAAATGTTTGTGTTCCACCAGCTGATGTAGTGATTTGAATTAAAGAGCATTGTGTTTTGATTAAGTTCATCATATCAAACTGATGCTCCACAAAATCAATCATCTTTGCGGCATTAGTTTGACGCTCTAAACTCTGAGATGTTCTCAGAAAATTAATATCTTGAATTGGTATCTTTTTTTGTCGCTGTTCATTGTAAGCATCATCAATTGCCCTAGAACCAAAAAATATTCTATGATGATCAAAGTTTGCTTGCAGTAATTCATTAGCCACCCTTATCCATTGGCTCGTTGGTTTTCTCAAATAACAAATAGTTTTATCTTCTAAATTATATTCTTTTTTTCCTTCTGCTAATTTTTGTTGGTAATTTTCTATATCATCAAAGTTAGTATTTAAACATTTTATATTTAATTTATTTTTCTTGAATAAACTACTTTCATTGCAAGCATTAATAAACTGAACACCTCCATTATAATCTCCAACGATAGATACAATATTAAAATGTTTTAATAAATAATAAAAATAAAATATATGTTGCTTTAAATTTGCACCACTTAAAGCATAACTATGAACGACTGTTCCAGTCTTCTTGTCGTCATTTAATTTTAAAACCATCATTGCAAAATCGTCACTGCTTTCACTTTCTGCCCAACTTGGGTCGAACGCAAGAATATATTTTGCCCCCACTTCTCCACAAACCTCTATAGTGGGCGTCTCTCCGTCCTTAAGAGTACATGAAGCCATTTTAGAAGTTTTAAAATATCCGCTACTATCATCCGTAAATATAGAACCAAACTCTCGATCAAACTGGCTTTGACTCATTGTTGATTTTGCTTGATCCAAAAGATTTTGATCATAAAGTTGTTTTGGAGCGCAATCATAACTAAATTGCATAATAACTCTATGCGCATCACTTTGCTTTGTGCTTCCTGCCTGGATTAGATGCTCAAATTGCTCGTATGCTTTATACATATACTCAAACTTATAACTTGCAGAGCTTAGTGCAATCAATTTATTGTTTTTCCAAACATGACGATCTTCTTCTTTCATTTTCCCATCATTAATCAGTTGAGTCTCTACATTAAAAAGGTCTTCTCTTTGAGTAGGATTTTCAACAACACTCAAAAACGGAATTATAACTTCGTTATATATTCTTTCAGGCATTAATGCAAACTCGTCAATGATAATTCTATGAAACCTAAATCCCCTTAGTTTTTCTCCATCGCCCAAAGGTAATGCTCGAATACGGCTAGATCCGATCTCTAGAAGCCATTCATCATTACTTTTTGATTTATGAGTTATACATTGAGATAAATATGCAGCGCCAGGCTTAGAAGCAATATCTTCTATTTTTTTGAATATCATTTTTGCTTGACGAAATGATTTAGATAAAATACCTATCTCTACTCCTTGATTAAGCATTGCGTCTAGATAAGCAAAAATTGCTGTGGTAAAAGATTTACTCATGCCTCGACTCCATACTCCCATAAAGTAGTCCGTATTAAACATAGATTTAATTGCCATATGCTGAAACGGAAAAAGCTTTACGCCGCTTACTAGGTCTGCCGTAAAGGTTATGTTTTCTCTTAAAAATTTATACAACAATATTTTCGCATCTTTTTCGTCAATAAATCCTTTGATTTTTGCCAGCTCTTCATTAAAATCTTTCTCAGAAGATCTAGATAATTGATTTCCTGTTTCCCAAGCCATTATATCATCTCCCTATCTATATAATATTGCATATCTACATCCCACAATTTTTTACCTAGCACAAGAATCTTTGGAATTATATGTTCAGATTCTTCTCTGCTTTTAGTAAATATAAACTGGCAACTTCCACAAAACTTATGGGCGAGCTCTCGCATGTTATGATAAATATATTTCATATTAGAAGTATGATGAGACCATCTATTGTGTTTTTCTATATCTCTTATACTGCCCTCGGTAACAATAAATAAATAACTATCGAAATCTTTCGCTCTTTGCAATTCGTATGTAAATCTTTCTAAATTATTTTTACTCAAAGTTGATTTGAAATCTTGTTCTCCTTTTCTGTCCACATAAGTATAATCGTAATATTCTTTGCCCACCGCATAGTCTCCAAAGTCCAACTTTAACGATTCAGAATTAGCGAACTCTAGAGGCTGTTGCTCTCTCGTGTCAATAAAAACCTTTACGTTTTTGTAAGATCGATTTAACCACTCATCAGGCAAACGAGATCCAAACATTGGGTTTACTCCAGCAGCTTTACAGGCGGCAGTATATGATCCAAAATGCTTTTGATAAATTTCTATTGTTGGTAAATCATGAAGCTCCAATTCTAAATGAGATGGGCCGTACTTTAAATTCTTTTTTTGTATTCTATTTTGCAGTAATTTAAGTATATATTCTTTTACAGTTTCTGGTTCATTTTCTTTGCACCAATTTAATAACTGTTGTCTATGAGAAAAGTCTTTTGAAAAATATTGCTCTTTAGTTTTAAAAGGTAAAGGTTCTCCAGTATATAGATTTTCTCTCGGATAATATTTTAAATAATATTCAGAAAGCATTAATTTATGCGAACGTAAATGCATGTGAAGCTGTTTTTCTTCATCAAAGACTTGCCCGCAGACTTTGCATTTATATGACATCTTCTTTAGAAATTCCTAATACTCTAGCCTTCCAGTCTGGCATAGATTCTAGATTATCTGCTTCTTTTCTAGCTGCTTGTTTTTGAAGCTCAGCGATTTTAATCATAACCTTGCGTTCTTCCTCTTCTTGAAATAATTGAACCAAAGCAAGTATATTAGCGTTTTGTTGTTGTTTGCTTGATATCCTCTTTGATCTATCTCCCTGCAGCTTTTGAATCAAAGACTCCATTCTTTTTTCGCATTGATTGTATTCTTCGCTTTTTGTTTTTAGTAGCTCTGCTAGCCTTACGGTTAAGTCTTGCTGGTCTTCCGCTTCGTCAAACATTCTATTCAATTTATTAATTGCGCTTTGAATATTTTTGATATTTTAGGACTACGC
>CAACVD010000377.1_pt1 | contig 21571 bp, 25 predicted proteins | sample 2381771 | NCBI WGS metagenome assembly CAACVD01 (sample SAMEA5211965, study PRJEB30684) | marine metagenome | biome: Marine; feature: Epipelagic; material: Water | collected 2015-10-15 | depth 15 m | reverse complement strand
CCTGGGATGAAGAAGGTAAAGTTAGTATTAAGGATCCTAAAAATATTTCTAAGTCAGCTATAAAAGCTATAAAAAAAATTAAAGTAACACCTACAAAGTTAGGTCCACAGTTAGAAGTAGAACTACATGATAAAGTTGCTGTATTGCGTGTATTAGCAAAAGCATCTGGTTTATTAGAACAACAAGAAGATATGGATAAACCATCTGTTGTTGGAATAGTGATGCAAGGACCAGAACCAACAATAATAGATGGAAAGGTAGAAGAACCGGATGACAGAACCGATAACAAATCTAAAACTTGATTTTAGTACATCACCTACAGTTTGGAAATTTTTAAAAGATAAGAGTTTTGTAAGAGGTGTTATGGGGCCGGTTGGATCCGGCAAATCGTATGCTTGTGCAGCAGAGATTATGTTGAAAGCAGTTACGCAAGTACAAAGTCCTCGAGATGGGATCAAGTATTCTAGGTTTGTTGTTGTTCGTAATTCTTATCCGGAGTTGAGGACAACTACTATTAAAACATGGCAAGAGTTATTTCCAGAGAACATTTGGGGTGCATTTAGATGGTCACCACCATTAACGCATCATATAAAATTACCTCCTAGAGATGGAGCTCCAGGAATAGATTGTGAGGTTATATTCCTGGCCCTTGATCAACCTAAAGATGTTAGGAAGTTATTATCCATGGAACTTACTGGTGCGTGGGTTAACGAGGCCAGAGAATTACCTAAAGCAGTTATCGATGGTCTTACGCATCGTGTTGGTCGTTATCCCACATTATCAGATGGAGGGGCAAAACCCTGGAGAGGAATTATTATGGATACCAATCCAATGGATGACGATCATTGGTGGTACAGATTATCAGAAAAAGAAAAGATGAAAGGTAAATACAAATGGAGTTTTTTTAAACAACCAGGTGCAGTAGAAGAATGGACCAAAGAAGATTTACCAGAAAATCCAGAGGCTAATGGTTTTGTTTATGCAGCAAATAAATGGTGGCTTACAAATCCGAAAACAGAAAATAAAAAAAATCTTCCAGTAGGATATTATGAACAAACTCTATTAGGAAAAAATTTAGACTGGATTAGATGTTATGCCCAGGGCCTTTATACTTATGTTCAAGAAGGTAAACCTATTATGTCTGAATATGATGATACTCTAATGGCTCAAGAATATTTAGAACCAGATCTATCAGTACCTATTCAAGTAGGAGTAGACTTTGGTTTAACACCGGCAGCTATCTTCGGACAAAAATTAAATAATGGTCGTTGGATTATATTACATGAACTTGTTACATTCGATATGGGATTAGAAAGATTTGGATCAATGTTAAAATCAGAACTGGCTACTAAGTTTCCTAAGTATGATGTATTAGTATGGGGAGATCCAGCCGGACAAAAAAGAGATGAGATCTATGAAGTTACAGCATTTGATCATTTAAGATCTATAGGATTAGTTGCTAGACCAACAGCTACAAATGATTTTAGAGTTAGACGAGAGGCCGGTGCAATGCCAATGAATAGATTAATACAAGGTAAACCAGGATTGTTAATAGATAAAAGATGTCAAAGATTAAGAAAGTCACTTAGTGGTGGTTATCATTTTAAAAGAGTACAAATATCTGGTGGTGAAAGATACAGAGATCATCCAAACAAAAATGAACATTCTCATGTCGGTGATGCTTTTATGTATTTATTATTAGGTGGTGGAGAACATAAATCTTTAACAAGAGGTCATAATCCTAAATTCAAACAATCAGTTGCTAGTACAGACTTTGATATATTTGCATGAGTAGTAAATCAAAAATTAAAGGTACTAGAGTAGAAAGAAAAATTGTAAAACTTTTTCAAGACTTAGGTATACAAGCTAGAAGGCAACCATTGTCTGGAGCTCTACAAGACTTTCCACATGATGTACAAGTTAAATTATTAGATGGATTAAATTGTGAAGTTAAGGCAAGAAAAGATGGTAAGGGTTTTGCAACAATAAAAAAATGGAAAGGATCTGCTGATTTATTAATTTTAGTAGAAGATTTTGCAGAGCCAGGAGTTTATATGGATTGGAGATTATGGAAACAGATCGCACAGATCTTAAAAGAAAATGGTTAGTATTAGTGTGGAGAACAGACTGTGTATTATATAAACAGTTTACAGTTTGGGCCACAGAAGATAGAATGCAAAAATTAAAAATACCCAATGGAACAAGAGCCACATTTGAGATTGCAAACACTAGAGAGCCTATTCAACCTGGATGGAAATAAACTTATAGTATTACCATTCAAATCTTATTTATTAAATCTGATGAACTTACATCCTATAGATAAATCTCATGTTAATCAGATACCAAACTATCTAGAATATTTAGATGATGCAGCTAAATCTGGTTACGCATTTACAGTATTAGATGAAGGTAAACCTATTGTTTGTTTTGGTATAGTACCACAATGGCCTGGAGTTGCTGAGTTATGGTTAATACCGGATCAAGTATTAATAAAAAAACATAGATTAAGATTTCATAAAGGTTCATTAAAATTTATGGTTCATGCAGCAGAAGAATTAAATTTACATAGACTTCATGTTACAGTTAGTGCTCATAATGTTCCAGCAGTCAAATGGATAGAAAGTATATATTTTAGTCGTGAAGGGGTGTTAAAAAAATATTCCTTTGATAAAAAAGATATGATAATGTACAGTAGGATATTTTAATATGGGTTCATTGTTTAAAACACCAAAGTATACTCCACCTCCAGCAATGGAGAGATCTAACCAATTATTAGATCAAAGAGATGCTAGAGCTGAGGCAGAAGAAAAAAAAGAAAAAAGAAAGATTGCTGCCAAAGCTAGAGCTAGAAGAGGTGGTGGTAGATTGTTGTTTTCACAAGATAGAGCTAATCCAATGTTAGGAACTGGAACTAACATGATGGAAGATAGTGTTAGAAATCCATACCAGGATGAAAGGATAACATAATGGGAGGAGCTCCAAAAATAATTAGAAGAGTAGTTTCACCAATTACAAGAGTGGTTGCCCCATCAAGACCACCAGCACCAACATCAGCTATTGAAGATAGAAGAGAAGAAGTAAAAAAAATAACTGAGCCAAAAGAAAAAGTTGTTGCACCTAGAGTATTAAGAAAAAGAAGAAGATCAAGAACAAGAACATCTACATTAGTAGGAGGCAGACTAGCTGGTGATAATACATCTCTAACAGCAGATTATAGTCCAATAAGAAATCCTAGAGGTGGAGATAAGTTAGGAAGTTAATATGGACAGAGGTATGCCAGAATATATTCGTAATCCCAAGTTTATAAAATTAAAAAAATCTTGTGAGTGTACAAAAGATTGCGAATGTAAAAAACAAAGAGAGGATAAATAATGGATCATACTCATAAAACTAAATCTGGAAAAACAGCAAGGAAAGGTTTGTACTACAATATAAACAAAAGAAAAAAAGCTGGTACATCTAGAACAAAAAAGAAATCCACAATAACTGCTAAGAGTTATGCTAACATGGAGGCTGGGTTTCCTAAAAAGAAAAGAAGAAAAGAAGGGTTGGTAACATAATGTATAAAATGAAAATGAAAAAAAAATCTCCGGCTAAAAAAAAGTTAGCTGGTATGTATGGTGATAAAAATAAAATTACTAGAGGTGATATAATTACTGCTGCTAAGAAAAACAAAAAGAAGGCTTAGTTATGATTATATTTGGACATACTCCTAGAGAGTGGAAGAGAAGAGCAAAAGAACATAAATGGTTTATCTCTGTTATAATTATCTCTTTTGTATTAGGAGGAATATTCTTTTGATATGGTTGCAAAAAGATTTCAGAACCCATCCGGTGGATTAAACGATGCCGGTAGAAAAAAATTTGGAGTTAAGGCTCCAGTTTCTTCTGGGAAAAATCCAAGAAGGATTTCTTTTGCAGCTAGATTTTCAAAAGTAAAAGGACCATTAGAGAAAGATGGTAAACCAACAAGATTAAAACTTGCATTAAAAAAATGGGGTTTTGGTTCTAAAGAGGCAGCATCTAAGTTTGCTGCAAACAATAAGGCAAGTACATAATGCATTTAAACGCAAAAGAAGTTTCAGATAGATCAAAGAAAGCATTTGCTCGTAAAGAGTTATGGCGAACAATCTACGAAGATTGTTATCGTTACGCATTACCACAAAGAAATTTATATGAAGGTTACTATGAAGGCAATGTTCCTGGACAAAATAAAATGAACATGGTCTTTGACAGTACAGCCATTCATTCCACACAAAGGTTCGCTAATAGAATACAGTCTGGCCTATTTCCTCCCTATAAAAAGTGGTGCAGACTAGAACCTGGGAATGATATACCACCAGAGAGAAAAGCAGAAGTACAACAAGCATTAGATTTATATTTAGATAAAATGTTTACAATCCTCCGACAATCTAATTTTGATTTAGCTATAGGTGAATTTTTGCTTGATCTCTGTGTGGGTACAGCAGTTATGTTAATACAACCTGGTGATGATATTAATCCAATACAATTTACACCAGTACCACAATACTTAATTGCATTAGAAGAAGGACCACATGGTACTGTAGATAATGTTTATAGAAAATATAAAGTTAGAGCTGAGGCATTATCTAGACAATATCCAGATGCAGATATTCCACCATCATTACAAAGAACAATAGAAAACAAACCTCAAGAAATGATAGAACTTACTGAGGCTGTAATATTAGATACAGAAAGAAAAGATTATTGTTATCATATTATACATGATGCAACTAAAAGTGAGTTAGTATTTAGACGAATGAAAAATACTCCATGGATTGTTGCAAGATATATGAAGATACCAGGTGAAGTATTTGGTAGAGGACCATTAGTTACTGCAATACCAGATGTAAAAACATTAAACAAAACTTTAGAATTATTATTAAAAAATGCATCGATAGCTTGTAGTGGTGTTTATACAGCAGCAGATGATGGAGTAATAAATCCATCTAATATAAGAATAGCTCCTGGATCGATTATTCCTGTTGCAAGAAATGGTGGACCACAAGGTGCATCATTAGCTCCATTACCAAGATCTGGTGACTTCAATGTTTCACAAATTGTTATCAACGATCTAAGAATGAATATTAAAAAAACATTGTTAGATGACACACTACCTCCAGATAATATGTCAGCTAGATCTGCTACAGAGATTGTCGAGAGAATGAAAGAACTTGCACAAAATCTTGGTGCAGCATTTGGTCGATTGATAACAGAAACCATGGTTCCTATTGTATCAAGAGTTTTAGGTATAATGGATGAAAAAGGTTTAATACAACTCCCTTTAAAAGTTAATGGCTTAGAGGTTAAGGTAGTGCCTGTAAGTCCATTAGCGAAAGCACAAAATTTAGAAGAGGTAAATGAAGTTATGCAATTTTTCCAAATAGCAAATGCATTAGGCCCTGGTGGTGTAGCAGAAATAAAACCAGACAGTATGGCAGAGTTTATAGGTGATAAATTAGGTATACCATCTAGTTTAAGAAATAGTCCGGAAGAAAAACAGGCTATCGTACAACAGAGTATGCAGATGTTTAGTCAACAAGCATCAGCAGCTTTTGATCAAGGTGGTGGAGCTCCGGCTGCACCTCCAGCTCCTCCAAGTGAAACTCCGGTGCAAGAACCGGCAACAGCAGTTGAAGGAGAGGTTAGTGCATAATGGCAAAACAAGGCTGGGATGGATTAGAAATTTTAGGAACAAACAAACCAATAGAACAAAAGGATGAACAATTTGCAATCGATAAATCTTTTGCTAGAACATTCGAAACAGAGGAAGGTAAGAAGTGTTTACAGTTTTTAATAAAAAAAACTTTAGAACAACCTACTTGGGTTCCTGGTGGTGACAGCTCTTTTGGTTATGTTAGAGAAGGACAAAATAGTGTCATCAGAGAAATACAACAACGCATAGAAAGGGCGAAATCATGAGTGACGAAAACTTACAACAAGAAGAAGGTTTGATGTCTAATGTTCCTGTTAATGATCAACCAGAAGAACAAGATCCAAACGAAACTTCTGTACCTCATAAAGAAGAAGAGAAAGCAGAAGATAAAACATACGAAAATGAAAAAGAAGAAAAATTAGAAAAACCAGAATATTTAGAAAATAAATTTTGGGATCCTAAGTCTGGAGTAAAAGTAGAAGAGTTAAATAATTCTTATACTGAGTTACAAAAACAATTCTCTATGGGTAAACACAAAGCTCCTAAAGAATATGAGATGGAGGCATTAGAAGATGTTGATGTAGATAACGATGAGTTAGCACAATATTTTTTAGAGTGGGCAGATAAATATAAACCTACTCAAGGTGCATTTAATGAACTTGTAGGTAAATTTAAAGAACTATCTGTAGCTCAAGAAGAAGAAGATACTATTAATATAGAACAAGAAACACAGTCTTTAGGTCCTAATGCAGATCAAATTATTAAAGGTATTAAAACATGGGGCCAAGGTTTAGTAGCAAAAGGTGTATGGTCAGACGAAGATTTTAACGAGTTTAAAGTATTCGCTGCTACAGCAAATGGTATTAATGCTTTGAACAAAGTTAGAAAGTATTATGGAGAACAAACAATACCAACATCACCTATAGATGTAGATGGATTACCTAGTAATGATGAACTGTATGATTTAGTAAAAGATCCTAAATACAAATCAGATGCGAACTTTAGAAGAAAAGTAGAAGAACAATTTGCTAGAGCCTTTCCAGGAAAAGTTAATACAGGCGAAATATAAGACTTGATTATTGTTTCGAAAACGATTAATTTGTAATCGGAGATAACCAAAATTTCTTTTGGCCTTCTGGCTAGTGTGAAAGTACACTAATGTCAGCCTGGCTTTTTTACCAGACAACTGAGTGTAAATAAATAAATGTGTTAACAAAGGAGAAACAATGGCACAATCAATAACGAATGCCTTCGTTACTTTGTTCGATGCTGAGGTAAAACAAGCATACCAAGGTGAAAGCTCAATTCTTGGATGTGTAAGGCTAAGACAAGGTGTACAAGGGCAAACATATAAGTTTCCTAAGTTAGGAAAAGGAAGTGCAACTGCTCGTATTCCACAGACAGATGTTACTCCATTGAATGTAACTTACTCGCAAGTTACAGCTACAATGAGTGATTACAATGCTGCTGAATACTCAGATATCTTCCACCAAGCGAAGGTAAACTTTGACGAAAGACAAGAACTTGTCCAAGTAGTCAGTAAGGCGATTGGTCGTAGAATGGACCAATTAATAATAGATGCTGTTAATGCTGCATCTTCACCATCAACTGTTGCAAAAAATGTAGTAACAACTGGTAGTGCTGCGAACTCAAACTTGAATGTTGGAAAGTTAATAGCTGCGAAAAAAGCTCTTGACGCAAAAAATGTTCCTTTTGACGACAGACATATCATTTGTCATGCAAATTCATTATCTGGATTACTAGGTGATGAGAGAGCAATATCTGGTGATTTTGCATCAATTAAGGCATTAGTATCTGGTGAGATCAACACATTCTTAGGCTTTAGATTTTATATCTTAGGCGACAGGGATGAAGGTGGCTTACCTCTATCAACAAATGACAGGTCAATTTTTGCATTCCATCGATCAGCAGTTGGTATGGCAACTAACATGGCACAAAAAACTGAGATCAACTATGTTCCGGAGAAAACTTCGTTCTTAGTAAACTCAATGTTTAGTGCTGGTGCAGTAGCTATCGATGACGAAGGTATTGTAAAAATAACTTGTGATGAAAGCTAATAGGAGAGGAGAATAATTATGGCTTATGCACAAAGTGGACTACAACCAATAGGTGGTCAATCAAAAGCTGGAACTGCTCCTCAAATGTGGAGCTATAAATCAGCAGATGCTATCGCAACTGTAAACACATCTGGGTACTTTAACTCAGCTAGTGATGTTTTGAAAGTTGGAGATTTAATCTATGTATACGACAGTAATACTCCTACTGCTAATATGGTAGTAGTGTTAAGTAATGCTAGTGGTGTAGTAGATGTTTCTGATGGACAAGCTATTACAGTCGCAGACGCAGACTAATAAATAAATGTGAGGAGGCCCCTAAGTGGGCCTCTTCCTTTAGTAAAGGTTTATTATGGCAAGTGGAGATACAAATGTAAAAATCTGTAACCAGGCATTAAATTTGCTAGGTGCTGATACAATATCATCGTTTACTGATACAACAAATGATGCTGCTGCTGTTTGTAATAATATTTATGAAACAGTAAAAAGAAATACCTTGTCAATGTATCCATGGTCTTTTGCATTAGTAAAAGAACAATTATCTAAAACAGCCGGTGTTACTCCGGTCAATGAATGGACATACGAATATAAGTTACCAAGTAATGCTTTATCTGGTACTCCATTACAAGTTTACAATTCAAGCTCAACAAGAGTGTTGCCAATACAAAGTTATGAGTTAGCATATACTAATTCTGGTCCAGCTATATTTACAAATGAAGAAAATATTTATGTAGATTATATTTCTAGTGTAATTACAGAGGGATTGATGCCTTCTTATTTTGTACAATTATTAGTTTATATGATGGCCTGGCATCTTGCAGAACCAGTAACAGATCAAATAACAAAATCAGATTATTGGAGGAAGGTCGCTGTAGGAACTGAACCAGAAAATGGTAGAGGTGGATATTTTAGACAAGCTACTAATGTCGATGGCAGAGGTAAACCTAATTATACAATAACAGATTTCCCATTGACCGATGTTAGATAATGAGCAGAGCTGTAACTATACAAACAAACTTTACAACTGGTGAACTAGATCCATTACTAAAATCAAGAATAGATATAAATCAATATTACAATGGCCTAGAAAAGGCTCGTAACATACTTATCCAACCACAAGGTGGTGCAGAAAGACGACCAGGTTTACAATTCATAAGTACAATACCATCAACAGCAAACCCACAAGATGGAGTTAAGTTAGTACCTTTTGAATTTTCTACAACACAAAGTTATATGTTACTGTTTACTCATAACAGAATGTATGTGTACAAAAACAAAGTTTTACTTACAAACATTAATGCATCCGGTAATGATTATTTAACTACAACAATTACTTCTGCAAGATTATCTACTATGGATTTCACACAATCAGCAGATACTCTTATTGTAGTACATGAAGATATGGCTCCTAAAAAAATAGTAAGAGGAGCTAATGATACATCCTGGACAATATCAGATATTACTTTTGATTATACTCCATTTCATGCTTTTAGTATTACTAACACAACAATCAATCAAACTATTACTCCTAGTGCTGTAGATGGAAATATAACTTTAACTGCCGGTGGATCTTTTTTTAATTCTGGCCATGTCAATCAATATGTTGAAACTAATGATGGATTAGGAAGAGCAAGAATAACTAGATTTGTATCTAATACATCTGTAGAGGCAATAGTCGAAATACCTTTTTTTAATACGAGTGCAATAGCATCTGGATCAACTTTTTTAGAAAGTGGTTACGAAGTAGCCTGGTCCAATAGTAGAGGCTATCCTAGAACAGTTACATTTCATGAAAGTAGATTATATTTTGGTGGATCTAAATCTAGACCTAATACAATCTTTGGTTCTAGAGTTGCAAGATTTTTTGATTTTAATCCTGGAGAAGGATTAGATGACGATGCTATAGATGTAACCATAGCAACTGATAGTGTTAATGCTATTACAGGAATGTTTTCTGGAAGAGATTTACAAATCTTTACAAAAGGTGGAGAGTTTTTTTTACCACAATCAACACTAGATCCTATTACTCCTTCTAATGTAGTAATTAATGGTGCAACAAAAAGAGGAGCTCAAGAAGGTATTAAACCAGTTGGAGCTGAAAGTGGAACTCTTTTTATTCAACGATCTGGTAAATCATTAAGAGAGTTTTTATTTAGTGATGTAGAGTTATCATATATATCAAACAATATATCTTTACTATCATCTCATTTATTAAAATCACCTAGTGACATGGCATTAAGAAAAGCTACATCAACTGATGATGGTGATTTATTATTAATAGTAAATGGTAATGATGGATCCTTAGCTACATACTCAATACTTAGAGGACAAAATGTTATAGCTCCATCTTTATCTACAACAAGTGGAGAGTTTGAAAATGTTGCAGTAGATGTTGATCATATTTATTTTGTAGTAAAAAGAACTATCAATAGTGCAACAGTTTATAATGTAGAATGTTTTAATGATGATAATACAACAGATAGTGCTAAATTATTTAGTGGATCTAGTTTGACTAACGCATCTACAATTACAAAAGCAGTAACAGTACAAAATGTATCTGGATCTAATAAGTATTTTATAGATGGTGTACAACAACCTACACTTAATTTATACGAAGGACATACTTATAAGTTTGATCAATCAGATGGTAGTAACTCTGGTCATCCTCTTAGATTTTATTTAGATGCTAATAAAACTACAGCTTATACTACTGGTGTAACTACCAATGGTACTCCAGGACAAGCTGGGGCCTTTACACAAATTGTTGTAGCTAGTGGAGCTCCTACTTTACATTACCAATGTTCATCTCATGCTGCTATGGGTGGAGTTGCAAATACTCCGGTAGGTGCAGAGTTAACTGGTCTATCTCATTTAGAAGGCCAAACATTAAAAGTTATTATAGATGATAGTATGCATAATGATATTACAGTATCTAGTGGTAAGGCAGTTATAACTACTCTTCCAACAAGTTATGTAGAAGTAGGAATAAATTATACACCAGAAATAAAAACAATGCCTGTAGAATTAAAACTATCAAGTGGTAATATTTTAGCTCAAAAGAAAAGAATACTAGAGGCTAGTGTTAATTTATATCTCTCGCAAAATCTTAAATTAAATGGTAATGATTTTGTGTTTACAGCCGGTGAATTTTTTACAGGATTAAAAAGAAGGAAACCAATGTTAGGATATGATAGACAAGGACAGATGACATTCTCCCAGTCACAACCTTTGTTTTTTACATTATTGGGAGTAGAATTTAAAGTGAGTGTTGGACAATGAACCCTTGGGCAATAGTAGCAGTAGTATCTTCAATAGGTAAAGCATATGCAACCTATCAAGCTGGTATGGCTCAAAAGGCTTATTATGATGCACAAGCTGATGTTGCTAAACTAAAATACAAATCAAAAGAAGTAGAGGCAAAAGAAGATGGAGTTGCAGTATTAAAAGCAACTAATAAATCTTTATCAACTCTTATAGCAAAAGGTGGTGCAAGTGGTTTTATGCCAATGGAAGGTTCTATGGAGATAGCTCAAATAGCATCTCTAAGATCTGGTTCAGCAGATTTTTCTGTTGCATTAATTAATCAAGAACTTGCAAACAATTTAGGATTAATAGAATTTCATAATTTAAAAGAGGCTGGTAAAGCAGCAAAACAAGCTGGTATCATGGGAGCCATATTTGGATTAGGTACAGACATTGGAACTATAGGACAAGCTGGTGGTTTTGAAGGTATGGAAATGCCAGATATTTTTAAAAAAAACAAAACTACTACAACAGAGGTTGAAACAGGATAATGGCAAGAAAAATATTTGAAGGTACTAATATAAAAGCATATGGATTTCCTAGTATTGGTTTTGAACAATATAGAGTTGAGAGTGGTCTTGATCAAAGATTAAATCAACTATTGTCATTTGCTACCGGTAAAACAGAAGATGTTAGTAAAATAAAAGCATATGAGTATGCAGCAGAAAATCCATTAAAGGTAAGTCAATATCTAAACGCAGATCCACAAAAAAGATTAGAACTATTACCTAAAGGCTCAAATGTTTATGATGCAACAGTTAGAGCAGCACAAGTTAATTTTATGGCTACTGATGTACAAATGGCTGCATCTAAAAAAATGTCTGAACTAGAAATGAATGCAACAACATTTAATTATTCAGAAGATCAATACATGGGTGAACTAAATGCAATAGTAGAAGGTTACACAAAATCATTTTTAGAAATAGATGCTGAAGGAGCTGTAACAGTAAAAGCTAAATTAGCAACTATGGCTAATACTTCTTACAATTCTTTTTTAAGTACAAAGATAAAAGAAAACAAAGCTATTAAAGATAGTGTTACAAAAGAATATGCAACAGAAAGTGTAAATAATATTGCTAAATCATTTGTTGCTTATGGACCAACAGTAAAAATTTATGATGACACAGATCCAGATAATCCAATATTAGAAAGAGAAATAACTATTGATGAACATTTAAACTTAGAAAAAGACAGAGTAAAAGCAGAGTTAATTTTAAAAGGTTTTAAAAATATAGATACCTGGTCATCTGATTGGGATAAAGAAGTTATCAAACAAAAAATGAATTTTCTTACAACATTCTATGATCAACCAGATATTAAAGAAGATGCTGAAGATGCTGTTAAAATAGTAGATGAAGTAACAAGTGGTAACTTTAATGGTAATAAAGGTATGCAACAAATTTATAATTCTTTACCAGAAAATGAACAAAGAGAGTTTAGAAAACAAGCTAGAGAATTTAGAGATCTTGTTATTGCAGATGAAGAGAAAAGAGAAAAAGCAAAAGAAATTGATAATGGTACAGTAGTAAGTAATATGAAGATAGATTACTACCAGGCAAAATTAGATAACGATTATCCTACTGCTAAAAAGATAGTCGATGAAATGAAAAAAATAGATAAAGATGTAGCAGTAGAACTAATACAAGATTTAGAAGAAGAAGAAACAGCCGGTGGTTTTATTGATCCAGAAGTATATTTAAGTTTAGAAATAGATTTAGTAAGTGGTTCTTTAAGTAATGAAGATGTTAATGCACAATGGAAAAATAGAAAAATTACTAGCAAACAAAAATCGTTCCTAATATTAGGCATAGAAAAAAGAAAGTCTGCTGCATTTAGAACAGCAGATGCACAACTTAAAAAAGCTATAGGTTATCCAGAAACAGATTTAGTTGTATTAGATGACAATAAAGCAACAGATGAAAAATTTGAAGTATATAGAATTGCATCTGGTAAATTATACGAACATTATATTAATAACCCAGGTATATCTGTAAAAGAACTTAGAGATTTTGCAGCTACACTTGTTGACGATCAAACAGTAATTAACGAAAGAAAAGTATTAATACAAAAATCAGAAAACAGTTTACTTAATTACAAAACAACAAGTGGTAAATTGTTTAGTTTAGCATCACCAGAATTTATAAAATTTGTAAAAGCATCTGATCCAGATCTAAATAACATTACAACATTTACTGTTAGTAAAACATTTTTATATTCTAGCGATAATTTAAGATCCTTAAAAAGGATTATACAAAATATAAAAACAATACCAGAAGGTGGAATGATTGAAGATAAATTTGATTTTGGTTTTGGTTTTAGAGATGAAACAATATCAAGACCAGGCAATATGACAAACGATGATATAGATCTAATGATAGGTGAGATTGATAAACTTATTGGATTATATGAAAGAGAGGGTAGATAATGAGTAGTCTTGAAGAACAATACTTAAAATACCTGGATATTAAAAATGAAGATAGATCTCACAATTTAACTGTTAATGGTTATGAACCTACAGAAAGAACTATGTTTGAAAATATTGGTTATTATGGAAAAGATTTTGCAAAAGGTTTACCTATAGGTGTTGCTAAAATGACAGAAGGTGCAGCCACATTAGGTGCATCTGTTTTAGAAAAATACATTCTTGGTCCTACAACTATGGAAAAAATAGATCCAGAGGGTGATGGTATTGTTAATGAGATAGGTGAATATTATGCTAATAAAGTTTATCCAACTATAAAAGAATATGTAGGTGAAACAGAAACTATGGCCGGAGGTTTTGGTGAAGGAGTTGGACAGTTTCTTATACCTGGTGCTGGTTACTATAAATTATTTAATACACTTATAAAAGCAAGAGGTGTTGTTCCATTTTTTATTAGAGCCTTTTCAGCAGAAAGTGCAGCAGTAGGTACAGCTCAAGTGGCTGGTGAAGGTAATTTAACAGGATCTATTGTACCATTCTTTGCAAATATGTTTGATATAAACATGAAAGAGGCAGAAGGTATGGCAGCTAGATATTTTAATTATTTATCTACTCCAGAAGATATTACAGATGGAGTTAGTGCAGATGATGTACTAGCAGAGAAATGGAAAGCTATACAAGGTGATGCTCCTATAGCTCCAGCATTCGAGGCTCTTGGTCCTTTCTTAATGTTGTTTGGTAATCAAATGAAAAGACTGTACAAGAAAAATCCAAAAGAAATGACTAAAAATCTTTCACTTGGTGCAGCTATGAACCCAGATGGAGATCTAGCAAAATCAATAGAAGATGGTACATACAGAACTTATTTTGAAGTACCGGACAATCCATACAAACAAACTAAAGAACCATTAAAATTAGCAACAAGTAAAGAAGATCTTATTGCTGGTGCTAAAATAGCAGAGAGTGGTAAAGATTGGTATGTAAGACATAAACCAATATTACAAGAATTACTTGGTGATGACGCAGATTTTTTTGAAGAGTTAATAGCTATTACATCACAACAAGCTAGTGTTGACGAAAATATAGAAAGAGCAATGTTAGCATATAAATATTTTAAAACTCATGGATCTTTTGCAAAACTAAAAGCTCTAGATAAAAATACTGTAAATGCTACTGAGCATCATCTATCATTGTTAAGTGGTGTTGTAGGTAATCTTAGAAGATTAGATGGATCTGATGCAAGTGCTACTGGTGTATTAGCATCTGATAAACAAATAAGAGAAAGAATGGGTAAAGGACCTACAGAAGTATCTACTGGTGTATCAACTTATTTTGCTGGTAACAAAGTACCAGATTTTGTAGAGGCTATGAAAGAAGGTACAGATGAAGTAGTAGTTATGGATAGACACATGATACAAATAATATTTGGAGAAAAAGCTCAAGTAAGTAAGTTTAATATGGCTGAAGGTAAGAAAATAGTTACTGAAATAGCTAATGAATTAGGCTGGACACCAAAAGAAACACAAGCAGCAATTTGGGCCTTTAATCAAATCAGAGATCATGATATAACAAAAGCAAAAACAAAAGGATTAAATGATGTCAGAGATTACGAAAAAGCTCTCCAAGACAGAGCAGAAAAAATCGAACTCCTCATCTCAGAGTTTTCGAACTCTGGAGGACAGGGCAAAAGCATTTCGACTGGGAGCTCTACTAGCAAAAAAGTTGAAGGAGAAATCGATCAAGGAGGAACCGAATAATGGCAATAACATCGAAGGATCTTCCAACAAAATCAATAGCTGAACAAAGTCTAGATAGTCCAGATTTATCTTTTTTAGAAAAAAAAGAAGGAGTAGTATCTGATATTGGTAAAAAAGAAATACCTTTAAAATCAGATAACGAAGATACAACTAAAACTGTAGTTGAACCAGCAGTATTCGAAACTAAAAATTTAGATGCAGAGCAAGAAGAATATTTACAACTTGCTAATGTATTTAAAATAAAACCTAAAATAAAAAAAGATGACATAAAACCTAAAGGTGAAACTCAAGAAGAGATAAAAGAAAATCATAAAAGAATACTTAACAAGATTGATGAAGATACTGATTTTGAAATAGATAAGGGTTCTGGAACAGTAACATTTAGAGAATTTAGTGAAAATGAAATTAAAGATGTAAATGATGTATTAAATAAATTTGGCATAGGTGAATTGTCTGAGCAAAAGAAAAATACATCTATGAAATTTATTTTCAAAGAATTAGATAAAGATGCAAATGGTATGTACAATCCAGGATCATTTGCTGATGCTGTCAATACTATATTCCAAGACCAATTAATAAAAGCTAAAGGTGGTAAAATAAAAGTAGAAGATATTATGGATGAGGCTGCAAGAATGGGCCGAATGGATGTGTATCTTAAAATATTAAATAGTAAACCTGGAGAGAGTTTACCTCTAGAAGTAATGGTTAGAGGTATGATGGAAACAAAAATACTTTATAAAAAATTATCATCTATTGCAGACAAAGGTAAAAGAGGAGAGGCATCTGAAGTAGAGATGCAAGAGTTTTATAAATTATTAGTTTTGTATGGACAAATCTATGCTCGTACTGCTGGTGATTTATCTGGTGCTGCTAGAAAGATGAGAGTATCTCAAGAGATAGTAAAAGAACAACCAGACCTAGCTGTTAATCTACAAGGTGTAGAAGATATAACAAGATACTTAGAAGAAAATTATGGAGCTAAAATAAAAGATCCGGAAGATTTTAAAAATCTATCAACACACTTTTTAATGTTAAGAGAAGATCAAGTTACCAAATTTGCTAAAGATGGTTTGGCTAGTAAGTTTGCTAATGGATGGGTAGAGATTTGGGTAAACTCTAGATTGATGTCACCAATAACTCATATTGTAAATATAACTGGTAACCTAGGATTTAATTTACTTAGAGTTTTTGAATATGGAACAGCAGCAACAATAAACAAGATACCATTTATGAGTAGTCCAGATGGAGTTATGTTTAATGAAGTATTTGATATGATTAGAGGTACTTTGTATGGAACACAAATAGGAATGAACAATGCAGCAGAAGGATTTAAAAGTGGAGCTGCTATAACTAAATTAGATCTACCTCCAAGAAAAGCAATAACTAAAGATGTATTGCCAGAAAAATATAAACATTCTGCTATAGGTATGATGTTAGAATATTTTGGTACTGCTGTTAGATTTCCAGGTAGAATGCTAGTAGCAGAAGATGAGTTTTTTAAAGGTGTACTTTTTAATATGGAGTTAGAAAGATTAGCAACTAAAAGATATAATAAAGTATTATCAGAGGGTGGTACAAAAGAACAAGCACAAGCAGTTAGAGTAAAAACTCTTGCAGATCCAGACAGAATAACAAGAGATGAAGTAAAAGCATCAATGTTAGAAGGAACATTCCAAGGAGATCTACCTCCTGGTGTTTTTAAAAATATGCAAAGTATGATGAACGAACCAGCAGTAAAATTGTTTGTTCCATTTTACAAAACTGTAATGAACATATTTTTTGAAAGCTCAAAAAGAAATCCTATGTTAGCTGGATTTATGCCATCAGTAAGAAGAGATATTATGGGTAAGAATGGACCAGCAAAAAAACAATTAGCTATGGCTAAGATTATGACTGGTTCTACATTAATGTATACATTTGCTAATTTTGCTTATGGTGCTGGAGATGGTACTGGTAATTATATTATAACTGGTAGAGCTCCAGGTAACAAAGCAGAAAGAGATGCATTCTTTAGAGCTGGTTATCAACCATACTCTATCGGTCTTAGACAAGAAGATGGTACATTTGAATTTACAAGTTATGCAAGGTTTGATCCTATATCATCTTTGTTAGCTATATCTGCTGACATTGGTTACATGATGTCTAGACCAGATCAATTTGGTAATGCAAATCATATAGACGAAATGGTAAATTTATTTCAACATGGTATTACAGCCATATTCCCATACTTAGGTGAGCAACCATTTGTAACTGGTATAAGTGAAATAGGTAGAATATTTAACTCACCTGGATCTGATACTGATAATAAAATTATTAATGGTTTTGGTTTAGCTATACAAAAGATAACAGAAGGTTCTGTTGGTATTGTATTAAATCCAACTGGTACTTTTGGTAATTATTTAGAAAGAATGCAAGATCCTAAAGCATATGATTATAGAATACAAGAAGATCAAGCTGCAATGTTTAGAGAGATGTTTGATGGTGATGTGCCTTATCCAATCAGATCTTTCTATGAGGCATACAATAAAATTATGAAACAAAGTCCATTCTTTAATCCAGACTTACCTCCAAGATTAAATTTATGGGGAGAGCAAATGGTTGGACCAGAGCAAGGTGTATTTAGTCCATTGAAAGTTATGAAAGTAAAAGGATACAAACGAGTAGATGATTGGTTACAAACTTTTGGTTTAGGTATGTCTATGCCTAGAAATAAATTAGATGGTATTGCAATGTCATCACAACAATACAATGCCCTTATAATGTTCATGAACGAAGATAATGATAACAATGGTATATCTGATATGCTGCAAGAAATGGATGCTTTGTTCGATAGCTCTGAATGGAATATGTTAAGTCTTGGAGATCAACTTGACGACATGAAGGCAATCAAACAGAAACATTTCAAAAGAGCAAAAAAATTATTATATGCTGCTGATCCAGCATTGAAGAACGCAGTTGATAATTTAGATGAAAGGGTAAACATACAAGGTAAAAAATAATGGCAACATTTAATATTAATGATGTAGCAAGAAGAGTACAATATACTGTAGGATCTAGTAATAGAGCTGGGCCATATAATTTTACATTCCAGGTTAATGCTGCATCTGAATTGCAAGTACATCAAAATGATACTTTGCTTACAGATAGTGTCCAATACAATGCAACTGTATCTTCTACAGATGGAACAGGATCAATTACATTTATAGATAACTCTGGATCTGGTGGTACTGATTATACCCCAGCACAAAATGATATTGTAACAATTATTGGTGATCAACCATTATCTAGAACAACAGTATTTCAAGTAGGCCAGGCTAACAATCCTACTACATTAGAAACTGAATTTGATAATATAGTTATAAGACAACAACAATTAAAAGAAATTACAGACAGATCTATACAATTAAAACCTACAACTTCAAGAACAGTAACTGGTACTGGTACTAATGGTCCAGTATTTTTTCCAGAGTTAGCTGCTAACAAAATACTTGCTGTCAATAATGCTGGTAACGCATTAGTTATGACAAAAGAAATAGGATCATTTAAAGGTAACTGGGCAGCTAGTACAGCTTACTTTGAAAGAGATATAGTAAAAGATACTTCTACCGGAAATATTTTTATAGTTAATAGTGATCACACATCTAGTGGCTCTCAACCATTAACATCAAATGCAAACTCATCTAAATACGATTTATTAGTTGATGCTGCTACAGCAACTTCTGCAAGTCAAACTGCAACTGCCCAGGCAGCAATAGCTACAACAAAAGCCAATGAGGCAGCAACATCAGCATCAAATGCATCTACTTCTGAAAGTAATTCCCTTACTTATAAAAATGCTGCTGAGGCAGCAAAGACAGCAGCAGAAACAGCTCAAGCATCTGCTGAAACTTTCTTAGATAATTTCCAGGACCAATACTTAGGAGTACAATCATCAGAACCAACAGTAGATTTAGATGGTGATGCTTTGACTGAAGGTGATATTTATTTTAATAGTAATAGTAACAAGCTACGAATATTTAGTGGTGGACAATTTAAAGATGCAGCAGTAGATACATCTTCATTTGCTCAAGCTGGATTTGCAATAGCTATGAGTGTAGCATTATAGAAAGGAGAAGAGATGGCACAAAACTTTAGAAACCAATTAACACATACTGCGATAGGTACAAGTTATACTGATATACTTACTCAAGTTAATTCTTTTGATACTGTAGTAGGTATTAGATTAGTTAATGTATCTGGTACATCTATTAATGTAACTGCTGCTGTTGAAAATAATAGTAACACAACAGAAATGATTGTGAATGCACCAATACCGGCTGGATCATCGTTAGAGTTAATTGATGGTGGGGCCAAGATTATTTTAAAATCTGGTGATAAATTAAAAGCTAAATCTGATACAGCTAGTTCTTTAAAAGCTGTTGTATCATTTATAGATAGTATTAGTACATAGGAGATAAAATGGGATACATAGGACAACAAGTATTTACAGGAGTTATAACTAGCTCAGATAGTATCGATGCTGGTGTTATAGATATTTCAGATTTATCTGCATCTACTCAAGCTCAACTTGGTACTGCTGAGTTATATGGTTTTACAAAAACAAATGGATCCGGTAATCAAAAAGAAGATCTAGTATTAACTAAAACTGCTGGAACAGATAACATATCTGTAGCTAATAATGATGGAACACAATCAGATCTATATGATGAAAGTTTCTTATCCAAATCTGGCCTAACCTTTACTGTTAATAGTGATGGAGAATTGTTGGTAACAATATGAGTTTAACTAGAATAGGAACAAACGCAATTACAACAGTATCTAATTCTGCTATTACTTTAGACGCAGCAGAAATACCTAATTTAGCTGCAAGTAAAATTACATCTGGTACTTTTGCTGATGCTAGAATAGCAGCATCCAATGTATCTCAACACGCAACATCTTTTGATGACAACAAGATTGTCAATGATATTTCTACTTTAGCTATTAGACAAGCATCTAACGAAAACAAATCAGCTTACAATACTCAATCTATGTTTGTAGATGTGTTTCAAGATGATACAGGAATAGGAACAGAAACTAATACTGACAGAAATGCTAGTGAATATGTTAGTTCAGCAGTTCAATCTACTAGCTCTGGCTCTTGGACAACAGACAGCGATACATCATTGCTATTATCTTCAGACCAAGTTTCTAGTGGCTCTACAACTTTTACAGATGAAAGTAGCACAACCACAATTACTGGCTTTAGTGGAATTGACCACAGGTCAGCAGGTGGTGCACCTACTGGATTAGGTTCAAATTCTATTTCTTTTAATGGTTCAAGTGATTACTTAACTCTTACAAATTCAGATTATCAATTTGGTACTGGAGATTATACTATAGAATTGTGGGTAAAAACTACATCAACAAGTGAAGGTTATCTTTTTTATAGTGCTGATAATAGTACAGGATTAAGAATTTCAATGAACTCAGATGGTACTTTAAATTGGAATGAACAAGTATCAAATGGCGACAACAGTTTAAATAGTGATGGAACAACAATTAATGATGGAAACTGGAAACATATAGCTTTTGTTAGACACTCTGGTGGAAGACGAATGTTTGTTAATGGAACACAAACAAGTTATGATAGTGTTTCTGGCAGAAACTTTAACAACTCAAACACCTTTAGAATTGGTCGTAGAGAAGCTGGAGTATTTTATGGTGGCTACATGGCAGAAATCCGAATATCAACAACTGCTAGATATTCTTCTAATTTTACACCTCAACAAGTTTCAGTATTAACAACAAGTGCAACAGGAAACTTTATATCTAATGCAATCACAGCACCATCAAGTACATCTAAAATGGGTGCTATTATTACTTATCAAGACAATTCTGGAACAAACACTTTAAATACAGATATAGTTTTACAATTATCAGCAGACAATGGATCTAACTTTACAACAGCTACACTTACAGCTATGCCAGATTTTGCATCTGGAATTAAGATGGCAAAAGTAAATGATTTATCTGTAACTTCTGGAACACAATTAAAATATAAAATAAGTTTTGCTAATCAATCTGCTGGTTCTAAAGAGGCTAGAATAAGAGGAGTATCGTTACAATATTAATATGCCATATATAGGAAGAAATTTACAAACAGGGGAATACAAACTCATAACTTTAACAGAGAGCTTTGATGGTAATAGAACAGCATTCACTATGAGTGAGAGTGTTCCATCAGAAAGAGTATTAATGGTTATACTTTCTGGGGTACTGCAACATTGGGGAGAAAGTTTTACTGTTACAGGAAACCAATTAAATTTTTCGGCAGCTCCTAGTTCTGGGGAAACAAT
>CAACVD010000376.1_pt1 | contig 21573 bp, 28 predicted proteins | sample 2381771 | NCBI WGS metagenome assembly CAACVD01 (sample SAMEA5211965, study PRJEB30684) | marine metagenome | biome: Marine; feature: Epipelagic; material: Water | collected 2015-10-15 | depth 15 m | reverse complement strand
TGGCTCAGAAAATAAAGATATCACGGATGAAGAGCAGCTCAAACAGGTTGCAACGATTTCTGGTAATAATGACCCAGCAATTGGTGAGTTGATTTCTACAGCAATGGAGAAAGTTGGTACCGATGGTGTAGTTACTATCGAAGAATCTAAAACGGGTGAAACGTATCTCGAAACAGTCGAAGGTATGCAATTCAGTCGAGGTTATAAGTCTCCTTATTTCGTCACAGACAATGCTTCCATGACAGCTGTTCTTCAAAATCCGTACATTTTAATTACCGATAAGAAGCTTAATCAGGTAAAAGAGCTACTTCCTATCTTAGAAGCAGTTTCATCTCAGAATAAATCTCTTCTCATCGTTGCAGACGATATAGGAGGAGAGGCATTAAGTACCTTAGTGGTTAACAAGATGAGAGGTATTCTACCTGTAGCAGCAGTTAATGCCCCTGACTTTGGAGATCGCAAAAAGGCTTCGTTAGAGGATATTGCTACATTAACCGGAGGTACTGTTATCTCATCAGAGAAAGGTATGAGACTAGATAAGTTTGATCCTAATTGGTTAGGCAAAGCTAACAAAGCTACAGTAACTAAGGATAAGACTACTATTATCGACGCTGCAGGATCTGAAGAGGCTATAGCCGAAAGAGTAGATGAGATTAAAAATCTTATCGAAGAGTCTAATTCACCTTTCGAAAAAGAGAACCTTCAAGACCGTTTAGGTAAATTAATTGGAGGTGTATCTATCGTATATGTAGGAGGTATGACTGAAGTAGAGATGAAGGAACGTAAAGATAGAGTAGATGATGCTCTACATGCTACTAGAGCGGCAATCGAAGAGGGTATCTTACCCGGAGGAGGAACTGCTTTACTACTTGCCGCATACTGGCTAACAGAAAATCTACCAGAAGAAGGAAGTACAGATTATAAAGCCGGATATGATATTATAATTGAAGCTTGTGAACGCCCATTCTATAAGATCTTAGAGAACGCCGGATATTCATTCGATGAAATCGGAGATATAGAACAGCGTATCAAGGAAGATGGAGACTTCTGGTTTGGATATAATCCAAGAGAAGAAGATTACTTTAATATGTATAAAGAGGGTATTATAGATCCTATGAAGGTTACTCGACTTGCTCTAGAAAATGCAGCATCAGTTTCAGGTACTATGCTTACAACTGAAGCAGTAATTTCTTTCGATCCTGATCAAGAAGATAGCACCCCAGATATGGACCCAAATATGCTATTAGGGTAGTGAATAAAGCTTGGTTTTTTGGTGATAGTTTTACCGATGGACATGGTTCTGCTCCTACTGACAAATACTATCAGTTAGTAGGAGGAGATACTATTCGTTGGACTGATATAGTAAGTAAGAAACTTAATGTAAGTCAAGAGAATCATGGTCTTAGAGGTGCTTCTAATGAAAATATATTTGAATCTATTCAAACATTTTTCTCTAAAGTAAATAAAGGCGATTATGTTTTCTTACAAAGTTCATCTCCTACTCGTCAATTTTTCTTTCTCAAAAATTATGACGTTCTATTTAAGTATGGATCTAATAAAGTAAACTCTAGAAAAGAAGAAGTTGAACTATGGTTAGACCCTCCTAAAAAAACCAAAGACGTAAGCTTAGAATTATCAGAAGAACAGCATCAAGCTTTAGTAAAATTTATTACCCATATCAGGCTGGATGCTAGTGAGAGATATATGGAGCATTATAGAAAACAGTTTTATTTCTATAAATCTATTTTTAGTGACAAAGAATGTAAGACTGTATATTGGGACTGGTATGAATGGAAAAATTACGAAACTATCAAAAAAGCTACTAATAAATTAATTGACGACCTACATTGGTCGAAAAAAGGCAATGCAGATTTTGCAGAGTATATTTTAAATAAAGTTAAACAATAGAATTATGAACAAACAAGAATTATTCGAACAAATTAATTCTCTCTATGAAACATTTGTAGAGGAACACAATGGAACAACTAAAGCTTCACAACAAAGAGCTAGAAAATCCATTGGAGAAATTAAAAAACTTATTACAGATTACAGAAAGGCGTCAGTAGCTGAATCTAAGTAAACTTAATAATAACCCCTACTCTGTCTCTTATGGTGGAGTAGGGTTTTTTTTATATGAAAGTAATACATGATGTAGGTGTATCTAAAATTACACTACTAAATGACGGCACAATAATGAAGGAGGCTAAAGATCGTGATATACCTTCGTATTTTTTTGAATATTATAAAAAATTAAGAGAGTACTGTCCCGCTCTAGTAGAGATTTATGATATACAGGGGAATACTATTTATATGGAAAACATTAAAATAGTTAACCACCTTAAAGACTACCTTAGATTTGATATAGAATTTGCTAAAAAAGGTCTTCGAGATAAAGATCTACTACTCAAAAGTTATAATGCAATGACAGGTATTATGAGATCTTGTTTAGAATTTAGCAGAGATCATTTAACTGAAGATGAATTCTTTTTATTTAGAGATATTCATACCGGTAATTTTGTTGTAGATGAAAATAGAAATATTAGAATATTAGACCCAGATTCTTTGAGACTAGTACACTTAGATAGTATGACAAAACAAACAGAGTATTATAGAAGATATTCTATTACTCTTCGTAACTTTATGAAGATACTCTGGTTAAGTTAAAAGTATGTTATTATGAGTATAGACAGTAGATTAACTAATTTTCTTTACAAATATAACGTTGAAATACACCCAGGCTCTCCTATAGTAAACGGAAAAACTCAATGGATTGCTATGGACTATGAATATACTTTTCAAGAGAATTTAAAAAAGTACCCTGAATATTTACAGTACTACATTGATAATCCTATTGACTATGATGTTAATAAACAGTATTTCCGTAGCACTTTTGATTTTAAACCAGAAAAAAGAAAAAAAGTAAATCTATTTTTAGGTTGCTCACATACTTTTGGTATAGGTTTGCATTGGGAACATACTTGGCCTTTTCTACTCTCTAAACATATCAAAGGAGATATTATAAATTTAGGTATTCCTGGCGGCGGAATGGAAGCAACATATATTACATTAAAAAAATATATTAACTTTTATGACGTACAGAATATTTTTCACCTTCAACCTATATACGCAAGATATTTAGTATTTGATGAAAGTAAACTCAATACGTTTCTTCCCCACCATATAGATAAAGAAGGAGACCCGTTAGGATTTGCTAGAAAATACTATAATATAGAATATTTTAAAGAACTCTTCTATGATCCAGACTATATGGTTTACAGTCATTTACATAATTTAGATGCTATAAAATACACTGCTTTAAAAAATAATATTCCGTATTTTTATAGACATACCTTACCTGAATTCATTTATCCTAGTCAGTTTAAACAAATGTATGGAAATTCATATAAGATAAAGAAAGTTCCTAAAGAAGTTTTAGATGCTTTAAAAAATGATATTTTAGCTAGAGATATGGCACATCCCCCTTTAAGCACTAATAAAGAAGTAGTTAAAACTTTTTTAAAGTATTATAAAAACCACCCGGAAGGATTTAGCACGCTTTAGGCAGGGCGTTTTTCTCTCTCGACGAAGTCGCCACGCGCGAATTTGGATAATTGGTATTTATTTCATATATTAAAATATTATGAAACATAAGACTCCTAAACTTGATAACGAGGTTTTACGTTCCATTTGGGATGCCTCCCGGCATTCGGTCGAAAAGAATAAAAAGAAGTATAATCGCAAGAAAAAACACAAAGACGAAAATGAGTGATTCAGTAAAAAAATGGCATGAAATGCAAGAAGATGGCAATACAAGGAGAATGTACCCGGGTGACATATTTGTAAGCGATACTACCGGCAATACTAGTTTTATATACGAGTCTCCCGATGGTGGTAAGACAGTAACAGGTCGTCCATATCGAGGAGATATAGCAGATAAAGAGGTTATTCAAAAACCCGCGACATCGGAATTAGATAAACAGGCCTACACTCTTCTTGTTCATAATAACGAAGATGTAATTCTGCGTGCGGCTGAGATACTAAATAAAGTTGCAGACTAAGATTTTTTTTCGTATATTTACTATATGAATTTACCTTTTAAACCTATACATAGTGTTGAGTGGTTAGAGAAGTACCTTAAGACTAACTACTATAAAAAGAAGTATGACCGCTTTATGTGGTGGAGATCGTATACTCCTAGAAAGAGTCCTTTACCTGCTAATCATTCTCTGCGCGACCGTATACTTAATGGTGACTTTGATATGGGCCCTTTTACCTTTGAGATTGAGCTAGTTGAGCATAAATTAAATGAGAGGTTCCTTAAGTTTTATGATGATCCTGGTAGACTGAGACAAGAAGAGCAGCTGGATAAAGCCAGACGCAAACGCCTTATAGAAGATCGAGATAAAGATGAACAGAAGAAGTTAGAGACTTTAAAACGTGATTTTCTACGCGAGTTCAAGATGACTACAAAGCAATATGAACGTGAGATTGCTTCTTATAGAGGCCCTGATCTAATAAACTTTTACTACCGTATGCAAGACAAGTACGGTACTTATGCTAAAAGGTTACATCCGGTGCCTGAAATCCGGTGATATTTATATATGTATATATTAACGTTAATTAACAAATTATGACAACTATTTTAATTATTCTAGCTGTCTTGGTTATCGGTGCTGCAGTAGTGTACTACCTAACTAAGACTGGAAAAATCGCAGACGCTGATGGAGATAATATCCCTGATGTAGTCGAAGATGCTGTCGAGGAAGTAAAAGAACGAATCGACGAAGTAAAAGAAGAACTGGCTGATGTTATTTCGGCTGTTAAAGGAAAGCCTACAAAAGCAAAACTTAACAGTCTTACAAAACAGCAACTAGTCGATTCAGCTAAAACTGACTTCGATACTGACTTAGATATTAGCTTGAAAAAATCAACGCTAGTAAATAAAGTTTATTCTCTTTACAACTCTTAAAATGCAGCAACAGGTAAATGTCGACTTTTCTCAAACAGTTCCGGTCTTATGTGAAGAGTGTAGCGGGCAGTACTTTGAGCAAGCCCTCATCCTACGCAAAGCGTCCGGGTTACTCACTGGACAACCTCAACCATCCTACATTCCCATCCCAGTCTTTACATGCAAAGAATGCGGACACGTCAACGGAGAATTTCAACCAAAAGAAGCCTCCACTCTGGAATAGAATATATTCCGGCACTCATGAATATGAATAGAGGGCCTTGTGCCCTCTTTTTTTTTATGAAACATACCAACAAATACTTAGAAGGATTACATATAAATCATAGTTTTGATTTTAAACTATTTAGCTTTGATAATGTGAATATATTTACTAATAGCAGAATAGCAAGTAATTTTTTCAAAAATAAAGATAATAACATAGGAGGAGAATATACTCATAATCCAATGTTATTTAATCATATCCCTGGAAAAAAATATTCGTGGAAAGATAAAGAGGATCATAGCGGTATAATTCAAAGTAGAATACAGGAGAATCAAAATATACTATTGTTACGAAATCCCGAAGACAGACTATACTCTGGTCTTAGTCAGGTAATCTTCAGTAATGATAATTTTTATCGCACTATACAGATATATAGACAAATAAATTTTAACGATTCTCTTTACTTAGAGGAGTTTGTAAAAATAAGAAAAGATAACTTAGAGTTAGAAAAATTTTTAGAGAATCTTAACTCTGAAGTTTTTATCCAATACATAAAATGGAATATAAATACATTCGGTATTAGTTTACTTTATGATAAAGACTTAATTCCCCATCACCAAAATGCTATTTTTTATCTGTTGAACCCTGTATTCAAGTTTAAAATTATAGATTTTAAAAATATAGATAAAATTTGCTCTGAGTACAGTATAACCGGTTCTAATATAGGTAGATATAATACGTCTACTTCTTACTTAAAAAATTTAGTTAGAAAGGCACTTAAAACCAACTTCAATCATAGCTCTAGTATATTTGGCCTCTATGTTGCAAAAGAAATAAAAGCATACAATTTTCTAATTAATCTTGCTATTTATTATTGAATAAGTTTCATATAACTGTTACACAATCGTTACTTAAGTGTTGCTTAACGGTTGCCTTAAATCGCAGTATTATGAGACTTTTATTACTTTTACTAAGTCTCCTATTTGGTTTATGTGTTTTCGGACAAGAGGTCAAAATAGGTGACGTAACAAATAAGATCATTTTAGGTGATCTAGCCAATAATCGAGACTTAGCTTTCGGTGTTAAGAACGTTCTAGAAGAAGTTGTTCAAGACGCTGGTTATGATCTTAATCCTAATTCTCCACTCGAAATTACCGTAGATATTTTATTCTTTGATGTTAAGAAGAATAATATGCAAATTGCTGTATACTCTAAGAATACAGACATCTATAGTATTATAGCCAGAGGTACTCTCTTAAAAAACGGTAAAAAGAAAAAACACGTCCTAGCAAAAGGGCAAGCTAAATCTATAACGACTGCTACTCTTGTTATCGATGAAGGAGGAAAGTTTTCTCAAGCAAACGTATCATCAGCAATTAAAAAACTTTGTGAACAGTTAATTACCAAGTTAAAAATATGAATAAAATAATACAATTTTTTAAAAAGATAGAAGACTTCTTAATGGAGATCTACGGTATGGGTAAACATATGAAGAAAGTAATACTGTTTATTCTTTTACCTGTCTTCTCTTTTAGTCAAGATTTAGTATCATCTGAGGATGGTATTGATATAGATTTAGATTTCATAGGTACTACAGCAGGAGTCGAAAATTTATCTAAAGTACAAGTAAATGATACTATAATGGTAGGTATTAATTTAGATAACCTATCTGAATACGAAATAACCTACATTCATGTAGATATAGAATATAATACAGCAGCATTTGCATTAGTTAATCAAGAATGGGATGTTCCTGATGGAGCAGAAGAATCAGTATTTTCTTGGACTAACGTTAAATTTACTCCTGATCCTAATTACCCCGTAAGCGATTTATGGGCTCAGTGGAGTAGCGGAGGAGGAAGCTACGGTCAAACAGATGGATGGAATGTAGATCATTGGCAAGCAGTATCTACTACAGGATTCGAAGGTACTTATGTTACAATGTTCTTTAAAGTAAAAGATGCAGATGTAGAAAATTATGAAGAAGCTATCAACATTACTATGGCTAGAGCAGCTGATAATACTGGGGATCAAGAGTACGTCCACCCTACCGGTACAGTATTAGCTTATCCTACTCAATATATAGAATTTGAACCTCTAGAAGATTTAGATAGTAATATTTACGTTAGAGTAGACTTTAACGAAAATGTAAACCCTACTAAAGTAAAATTAGTAGTAAAAGAAATAGTAGGTGAGGATGAAACTATAGCAGGTACTATGGTATTAGATCAAAATGGTGATGCTAATATTACAGAGTTTATTACAAAGAGTGATGTAGATTATGCATACGAGTTTGTATGGAATGGTACTGAACAAGAATTACAAGACTTAAAAGATCAAATAGTAACTATATCAGATGTAGTAATAACATTAGAAGAAGCAGGAGAGTTTGAGCATGGAGGAGTAGGAGAAGTGTTTGGACCTATTCAATATATAACTGCTGATGTAGATCAAAATCAAGAAATAACTGGTCAAGATGCCTTTATGTTACTAGCACATGTACTAGAAGAAAGCGATTTATATTCTGAATACGATACTTTTGATGAATTCGCAGCAGTAATACCTGCTGAATTTTATGATAGTGTTAGTGTAGAGACTTTATTTGACGATGACTTTGGAGCTGAAGAAGAAGATCCTGATATAGATTTTACAGAATCAACAGTTGAATTAGAGTTTAGGACTGCTATGTTCGGTGATGCTAATTTATCTCACTCAGTTGAGCAAGGTGATCAAGAAAATGTTAATTTATCTGCTAAAGGATTTCAATACGGTATATCTGCTAGAGGTGAATCATTTATCGATGCAGACTATACAGTAGGGTTAGAAGACGGTAACGTAGTCGCTACCTTAGAAATATTATCAAGAGATACTTCAGCATTACAGTTAAAGTTAGATTATGATAATAGTAGAATATCGTTTAAAGAAGTAGTATTCAATACTGGTAATACAACTACTAATTTTGGATCTGCTAAAAACGGTAGAGTAAATTTAGGAAGTATAAATTCTAACGGAGAACCGATTCCGGAAAATTCTACTATAAAAGTAGTATTTGAAGGTAACGTTAACTCTACAGTAGGATTAGTTACAATCTTTAACACAGATGCAGCAAGTACTTCAGGATTACAACAAATATTAAAACTACAATAATGGATTGGAAATTTATAAAATGGTATCAAACAATATTATTTACTTTATTTCTGGCTTGTGCCCCAGATAGAGATGAATTTATATCGTATAACCAAAATACTAATACAAGATTAGAGATAGCTGATCTCGAAGGATTACAATTTGAAAACAGTAACATTACAGATGGTTCTGAATTTAATTTTAAAACTCAAACAGCAGGACAGTATACTTTAGAAGTAAGAGATCATTTTAAAACTCTTATTACTAAAAGTATTATTAACGCAGAAGTAGGAGATAACGTATTATATTTTTATACGAAGGCGCTCCAGGACGGTGATTATTTTATATCGATTCACGACAAGAGTAGTAAAATTCAAGAAACAAAAATGACTATACAATGAAAAAGTTTATTATCGCAGTAATTAGTTTTCTAGTAGTAGGTTGCACAAATCCCTCTATGGAGCGAGGGTTGGAGGGGTTGGAAGCAGCTCTTGCAGAAGTAGAAGCATCATTTTTAGCTATTGACGTAGATCAAATGTCTGCTGATCTAATTAGTATGAATGAACAGGTTGCTCAAATGATAGTAGAGCAGGAACAAGCTCAAGAAGCTATAGATTCTGCTGTTGCACAGGTTCAGCAAATATTAGCTAGCCTATCTGAAATAAAAGAAAATTTAGAAGGAGCTTTAACTAAAGAACAAGTTGCAGCATTAGCAGCATCATTCGCAGAAATAAGAGAAAAAGTTGAATTGTTAGTAGCACTAGCAGATTATGATTACGATGGAGTAATAAACGCAATAGATCAATGCCCAGATACTCCTATAACAGAAATCAATAATGTAGACGCTACTGGCTGTACAATTACAGGCTAATGAAAGAAATAAAAAACGCAGTAATTGGTGTTGTAGTATTAGCTATTACTACTTTAGGTGGTTTATTAATTAATAAGTATATCGGTGGAGAAGAAGAAGAAGTTAAAGAAGTTACTCCTCAACCTACTATTAATATAAACATACCTCAACAAGAAACTAAGAAAGACACCGTAGTGAAAATTATTAAAGTAAAACCTCAACCAAAGGTATCTGAAACTGAAAAAAGAAAGAAGAAGATAGATTGGTAAAAAGAGAGACCGAAAGCGGTAACTTTCGATCTCCAAGCAGATTCAAGTGTAACTTTTAAAACGATTATTATGAAACTATTGAACCCTATTTTATTAATTAAAGAAGAATTGTCCGAAGCGACAACTTTTCTCCAAAAAAGTTTAATTTTATTTTTATCCCTATGGGCAGCTATGTTATCAACACTGGTTGTTCTGGGAGCTGGTACGATTTTCTACGAAATTATAACTAATCCATCAACATTTAACAACGCAACTTGGGGTATTTTCGATACCCTTGGCTAATAAACTACTAGCTCTATTATTAATAATTAGTAGCTATAGCTGGTCCCAAGTTATTGGTAAGACGACCACAGAAGATTATCAAGCGGATTTCGAGAAAAGAACCTCAATTCTTTCAATCCCTGAGTATAACGGTGATCCTGTACCAGTTGCCTTACTTAATATAGGTGTTACAGAAGATGTATTAACTCAATATCCTGAACTAAGAGATAACAGAGTAGGCTTAGGTCTAACTAATATTACTGTTGCTTTCTTAGATGAAACATGGAGATTTGAATTTGTAGAGACTAGAGATGCCATCAAAGATAGAATGGTAAAGCAGTATGAAGCATCTCAAAAAGGCTTTACAGCTAATCAGACAGATATCATGGGTAAGATTACTCTTGCTAAATACTTCATTTATGTAGAAGTATATGACTATTCTGTATCTGAAGATGAAACGGTAAACTTAAAAGACGGAGTAAAAAATACTCTTGTAACTAGATTAGGTTTACAGATTAGAGCAGTAGATGCCGAATCAGGACTTTATATGACAGGTTCTGGCTTAGGTAAAGCAGTAACAACAAGAGAACTTACCTTATCAAACTCTGATAACTTAGATGAAGTAAAGTTTAATTCTTCTTCTATAGGAGTAACTACTAGAAAGGCTTTGGAAACAGCAGTATCCAAGATAGTAAAGAGAATGATTCGTAAGGGTATCTTTGATCATTAATTGGGTTATGAAAAAGTTACTATTGGTTTTAGTTTTTACTGCGATGGGGATGTTCGAGGGTCATTCACAGGCCCTCGTTCAAACCTATGTAGATAGATGTACCGGACAGGTAAGCGTATTTACTGTACCTATGAACGGACAAACCGTAGTAGCCTTTTATAACAGATCAAGAACCTTCACTTCACAAGATTTTCAAAACGGAACTTTGCAGTCTTGGTTAGAAGAGACCTATTTATGGTGGACAAGTCTAAGCCCTTGCTCTACTAATATTACAGGAGCAACCAATACTACACAGCAGACACAGCAAACCACCCAACAAGCAACTGAAGCAGCTCAAAACGCTTCTCAAGCAGCTACCCAACAAGTCCCCGATGTACCAACTACTCCAACAGCTCCTCCTCCTGTTCAGGAAACACCTACCGCTCCTGATACGTCTGCTACTACTACGTCTCCGGATACTAGTAGTGCACCTGACACTCAAGGAACAGGAAGTAATGCTAATACGGGAACTGATCAGACAGCAACCGGAGGATCTGAAACAGGCACGTCAGATACGCAAACAGACAGCCAGCAAACTGACTCATCTTCAGGATCAGAAAGTACGTCTTCAGAAGAAACTACATCTACTGAATCATCCGAGTCTACTGAATCAACTGAGTCATCGGAGAGCCAAGAAAGCACTGATGATAGCTCAACAGAAGGAGATACAGAAGAGACAACAAACGATGAAGGAGATAGCAATGATGGAGAAGCAAGTGAAGAAGAGACTGAATCAGAGGATGTAGAAGAAGAATCCTCAGAAGAAGAAACTACTGAAGAGGAAACTGAGGAAGAAGAAACTACTGAAGAGGAATCTGAAGAGGAGGAAACAGAAGAAGAAGAATCTGAGGAGGAAGAGTCTGAAGAAGAGTCGGATGACGAAGAAGAAGAAGAGGAGGAGGAAGAAGAAAAAAAAGCACTCCCAATAGTATTAAGCTCTAATGTTATAACCCAGCAGCTTCCAACAGGAGAGTACATTACTGCAGCTCAAGTAGGTTTTACTCAATCATCTTTACTAGGAGATAAAACTTACGGAGGATCGTTGATGGCCTGGTCAAACGGTCAGCAGTTCATGCTTAACCTTAACTACTCTAAAGTACATATTAATAAAGAAGGAAGAGTCGACAGAGTATATTCTGCAGGACTAAGTGGAGCTAAAATGTTTACCACGTATATGGCTAGTATGAATCACTCTATGGTTTTTTTAGGCAAAAGAGGATCTGCTTCAGGAATAGCTCTAGGTACAAGCCTTACCTCAGTTGAATTAGATGTAAGAGGGGGATTAGTATATTATGACGATTTAACTATTAGTACTTCTTTAACTGGGTTTTATACTAAACCTATTTCATATAGTCCTAAACTCACCTTAACTCCAATGATTGCAGTATCTGCTCCATTCGCTAATGCTAGTCTATATAGTATAAACGAAGTCAAAATTAACAAAGATTTAATATTCATAGGCGGAACTACTATAAACTATAAACTTACTAAAAGGTTTGGAATCAATATAGGAGTGACTGCTATAGAGGCTACCATAAAAGATTTTCCTACTCTATTGAATTTTAACATTGGAGGAAAGGTTAGTTTTTAAACTATTTATTAATATGGAACAAAAAGATAGAGCACGTAACAGGTTTATTATAACCGCAGTAGTACTACTAACATTCTTTTTTATTATGCTAGGAATAGGTACTGCTATATTAGGTAAAGGAGATACTCCTGCGATTAATCAAGAATGGAAAGAGATACTTCTCTTAGTTCTTGGAGCATTTTTAGGATCATATAGCCGTATAATTGATTTCTGGTTTAATGGAAGCGATACTAATATGAATGGAGTCCAGGATAATTTTGAACCCCAAACTAGTGGAAGTAATTTATGTGAAAAATGCGGAGAAAAATCCACAGAAGAAGATTGGTAAGGTAAAACAGAATAATATGAAATTAGAAGTAATAAGATTTAGCTCACAAAAAGATTCTACATTAGGTTTACTATTTGATGTATCAAATGGAAGAAAGTTCTTATCTTTTACAATAGAGGATGAAGCTAGAAAGACAAAAGTAAGAGGTGAAACTAGAATACCAGCAGGCATCTACGAACTAAAGTTGCGAAAAGAAGGAGGTTACCATAATAGGTACGTTAAGAAGTTTGGTTCAATGCATAAAGGAATGATACATGTACAAAACGTACCTAACTTTGAATACATTTTATGGCATACCGGTAACACAGACGAACATACAATGGGATGTCTTTTATTAGGAGATACATCTCAACAAAATATTACCAAAGAAGGCTTCATTGGAGCTTCGACTGAGGCATACAAGAGAGTTTATCCTCCAATTGCTGCTGCTTTAGAAAGAGGTGAGAAAGTAAAAGTAAAATACACAGATTACGATACTGGAGTGTTGTTTGGATAAGAAATAATTCTTATATTAAAATATGTTACAGAAAATACTTCCTTATATCTTAATCTCGTTAGGAGTTTTGATACTCTATAACATTTTGTTCTCTAAATATAATTTTAAGACTGATATAGAGGGATACGAAGCTGCTATAGAAGCATTAGAGCAGAAAGTAGATTCGTTGCATTCAAAAAATTCTATGTTAGAATTAGAAGCTGATTCATTAGAACAGCAACTTGATGAATCAGATAAAAGAATAAAACAATTAAATAGTAGGATATATGTTATCAAGAAAGAAACTCAAAAACAGCTTGATGCTGTTGATCTTTTCGGTGATGATGATCTCGAAAGGTTTTTCGCAAAGCGTTACGGACAGTACAAAGATTCAATTAACTAAACCTATCGCTAGGTTAGTAATAAAGGATCTTATTCAATTTGATGGTCTATCTAGAGAAATGGAGACTATGCAAATTATATTAAGTGAAACTAATTATAAACTTAATAATCAAGGTAAGTTAGTTTCAAATCTTAAAACACAGGTAGCTAACTACCAGTCTATTATTGAGAAGAAAGATGCGCAAATGATTGAGGCATCTAATCTCTCTAAAGAGTTACAGAAAGAGCTCAAAAAGCAAGCTAGGGCTAAAAAGTTGTACCAGATAGGTTCAACAGTTGGCGTTGTTGCAACAGCTTTACTATTAATTCAATGATAAAAAAAATTCAGCGTAATATATTTCCTAGTCTTATAGCATTATCAGCATTATCTGTTAGTGCTTCAGCTGCATTCTATAGTGTAAGTGGACTTTCTAAGCTATTTGCTGGAGCAAGCTTCGAAGTGATAGTAATGGCCGGTTCATTAGAAGTTGCCAAATTAGTCATTGCCTCTCTTTTATATCAGTATTGGTCTACGTTAAATAAGCTTCTAAGAACGTATCTCTCTATTGCTGCCGTAGTATTAGTATTGATTACTAGTATGGGTATATACGGCTTTTTAAGTGCAGCATATCAAGATACTTACAGACAGTTATCTATAAAAGAAAATCAAACAGCATTTTTAACTCAGAAGAAAGATTTTTATGAAAAGGATGTGGTCAGGTATGATCAGGAGCTTGAAAGAATATCTAATAACATTGCTACTTTATCTAATGCGAAAGCGTCCTCGATTCAAGTACGAGACACGGCATCATCTACAGGCTTTCGACAAACAATTAGTACTACCGAACTTAGACTATCCCAAAAACGTATTGAAGTTGAAGAAGAAAATAGAGCTTCTGTTCAATCTAAAAGAGAAGTAGCAGCAGACAGCTTACAGAAGTATCAACTTCAAATACTAGACTTAGAAAACAATACAGAAGTTGCCGGCGAGTTAGGGCCTCTACAGTATCTTTCCGGACTTACCGGTACTCCAATGGATAAGATAATCAATATACTTCTCCTTATTATTATATTTGTATTTGATCCTCTAGCTATATCTTTAGTTATAGCAGCTAACTTTGCTTTTGATCAAGCTAGACCCAAAGAAAATTTATACGGAGAAATAGAAGATGATTTTAGTGAATGGGACGATTTAAAAGATGATACCGAAGAATTAAATGAACACGATACTATACTTAAAGGTACTGAGGTTGTAGAACCGGAGGTTGTTAAACCACCGAAAAAGTTAAAAGATCTCTCCAAGGAAGAAGTTAAAAAGGCAACTAAAGAAGCAGTAGAAGACTGGAAAGTTGTAGACGAAAAAGATCAAGAAATAAAAGAAAAAAAGAAAGTTAAACGTATATTGCAGAAAGGACCTTCTAAAAATAGAGTACAGTTTAACGACGGATCTACAGGCCATGTAAACAAAGACGATAATACTATTCGTTACTTGTAGATTTATGAAATATTATCCGATACTTTTTGATAAAAAATTTAACGATAAGTATGTAGAACAAAACTACGCAGTATTTTCACCTCCTGATCAGCTTAAAGATGTAAATAGTTTTGAAACTAAAATTGAGTATTCTTACTACGACGGTACCCAAACAAAGTTTACTTTTTTACTTCCTGTAGGAGACTACTATGTAGTAAACTCTATTTGTTTTGAGGAATACGCTTGGTTTAAACATATAGTTAACGGTGAAAGCAAATTATTTATTTTCTTTCCATATGAAGGATTTGGATTACAAGACAATGATCAATTTTTATTTACTTTTTTTAATAAACTTCTTTATTTTTATAACATTCCTCCTAAAAATATCCGGTTTTTATCTGGTAATTTAAAAGTAAAAAAAGAGGTAAAAAGGGTATTTCCGCAATTAGAAGATAGCTGTATTGGAGTAAACTATTTTTCAACAGATTTTATGTTGCGATATTTAAAAAAAAACAGAATTCTCACTAAAATAGAGCTTACAGAGTTTTTAAAAAGTTCTAAAGAAAAAGAATTTATTTTTAAAAATGCAGCTGCTAGAAATCATAGAGTTTTTTTAGCTTCTTACTTTCATTTAAAAAAAATACTTGATAAAACATTTTTTTCTTTTTTAGATTCTTATGATGATATAGAAACATGTAGTAATACTCCAGGTAATTTTATTCATAATATTAGAAGTTTTAGCTGCGATACTGAAGAACGAAATTTGCTAACAGATTCTTGGATGGAATTTAAAAAAGGAGTTCCATATAAAATAGATATGGATCCATCTCTTTTAGTTCAATTTGACAGACAAAGTCAATTTCCTATTGAGATAACTCATAAAGCATTTTTTACTTTTACTACTGAAACTTTAGTAGCAGAAACACTACAGAAGGATGTTTTGTTTATAACTGAAAAATCATATCAAAATTTTGCTTATTACCATCCCTTTATACTACTAGGTTGCCCTGGAACGTATGAGTACCTACATAAACAAGGTTTTGAAACTTTTCCTGAAATATTTAACGAGGACTTTGATTTAGAGCCAAATATTTATAAGCGAACTAGAATGATATTAAGTGAAATTGAGAAATTTCTTCAATCAGATGATAGAAGTTATTTTTATTCGGATGAGCTAGCTGAAAAGCTTATACACAACCGTAATGTTTTAGAAAAATTGAATACTACAAAAACTTTTGTAAATAAATTTAGATTATGTTTGAAATTGGATTCATAGGTTTAGGTAAATTGGGGCTAGACGCCGCTGAAGTTCTATCTAAAAAACACAACGTGACTGGGTATGATATTGAAAGTAACATACAGACTAAAATTCCTAGAGTCAATAGTTTAGAAATACTAGCAAAAGATAAAGACATTATTTTTATTGCTGTCCCAACTCCGCATGACCCTGCTTATGATGGTAAACAGCCTACATCTCATTTAGAACCAAAAGACTTTGACTATACTATAGTTGAAAATACTCTCAAAGAATTAGATAAACATTGTACTAAAGATCAATTAGTTGTATTAATCTCCACAGTCCTTCCAGGAACTATCAGAAAGAGGTTTATCCCTCTTATTAATAATTTTAGGTTTATATATAATCCATATCTTATTGCAACAGGTACAGTTAAAGAAGATATGGTAGATCCTGAAATGGTAATAATTGGTACCGAAGACGGTTCTAACACTGGTGATGCTAACTTACTTGTGGAAGTTTATGATGGGGTAATTACTAAAAATACTAGACATGAAATAGGTACTTGGGAAGAAGCAGAAGCTATAAAGATATTTTACAATACTTTTATTTCGACTAAATTAGCTCTAGTTAACATGATACAGGATGTATCTCAGAGGCTAGGCAACATGGATACCGATTTTATTACCGATGCATTAGCTAACAGCACTATGCGTATTATGAGCTCTAGATATATGAAAGCCGGTTTAGGTGACGGAGGTAGCTGTCACCCTAGAGATAATATTGCACTCCGGTATCTTGCCAAAGAACTTAATCTAGGTTATGATTTGTTTGATGCTATAATGCTTGCAAGAGAGAAACAAGCTAAAAATATTGCAACACAGCTAGTAATAGAATCGGATAAAGCTAATCTACCTATAGTAATTTTAGGTAAATCATTCAAACCCGGTGTTCCATATGAAGATGGTTCTCCTTCAATGTTAATAGGAGAGTATTGCACACATTACGGTTCTAAAAAGATTCCGATATATGATCCTGAAACTCCTATAAAAGCAGTTTACCTTTTAGGACACATGGATTCTTTTCATGACTATAAATTCCCTAACGGATCAGTTGTTTTAGACCCTTGGCGTTCGTATATTAGTAATAACGATACAGTTAAAGTCGTGTACTATGGAAATAAAAAAAGACAAATACGTTCAGGCAGTTAAGGAAAAGTTTGAGGAACGTTCTCAAGTAGGTTTTAAGAAGTATAATACAACGTTAGAAAGAGAAGATTTAGATTTTTTAGATTGGCTTAACCATTTACAGGAAGAGTTAATGGATGCAACTTTATATGTAGAACGTTTAAAAACAAGTTATGGCAAAAAAACTTCCTAAGGAAGTAAAGGTTGTTTGGGAATCCAAAATAAAGCAGTCTCCTTCTAAAAATAAACATATTTCTTATAGCTCTTTAAGTACTTATACTAAGTGTCCTAAACTGTGGGAGATGCAATACCTTAAAAAGGAGATACCTTTTAAGCAAAATATTTATACTTGTTTTGGTACTGCTATGCATGAAACTATGCAGGAATGGTTAGAAGTTCTCTATCATGATAAAGTTAAGAATGCTAACGAAATGGACTTAGACCAGCTTTTATATGATAATATGATAAAAGCCTATAAGTCTGGAAAAGCTCAAAATGACCATCAGCATTTCTCTACTACTAAAGAACTAACCCAGTTCTGGATTGAAGGAAAACATATACTCAAGTATCTTAGAAGTAAACGTAATGCTTACTTTACAACTAAGTCTATGATGCTTGCAGGGATTGAAACCTTACTTTATCAGGAGATTAGACCAGGAGTAATGTTCAAAGGTTTAGTAGACTTAGTTTTCTATCATCCTAATTCAGGTAGGTACACTATTATGGATATTAAGACATCTACTTCTGGCTGGAGGGATGCTCAAAAAAAGAATCCTAACCTAACTGCTCAGGTAATTTTATACAGAGAATTCTTTGCTAAACAATTTAATGTTGATCCTTCTATGATAGATGTAGAATTCTTTATAGTGAAAAGAAGAGTGCCTGCTGAAGCAGAGTTTGCTTCTATGCAAAAGAGAGTTCAAGAGTTTAGACCTGCTTCTGGTCCTAGAAAGACTAAACAGGTTATTGAATCTTTAAACAAGTTTGTAGCTGAAGTTGTAGACGAAAACGGACAGTTTATAGATAAAGAATATAACTGTAATCATCCATTAGGAAAATGTGAGCATTGTGCTCCTTTCCGAGTTTAGTATATATTTATATATAGATATATTAGTTATGAACACACAAACAAAAAAACTTACGTCTGTTAGAATAGACGAAGAGTTATTCACTGAGTTTAAATTCCAATGTGTTAAAGATAGGTTTTCGTTTCAAAAACTTGCCTCTCGTGCAATTTATCTTTATCTTACTGATAAGGAGTTTAAAAACACTATCCAAAATCAAGTTATAAATTTTAAAAAAGTTAATGGAAAATAAGTTTCGTTTTGTAAAGCAGAAAGAGAGAAAGAAAATTCTCTTGCTTTGCGATGATATTAGAATGCACTCCGGTATTGCCACTATGGCAAGAGAGTTCGTTACAAAGTCAGCACATCATTTTAATTGGTTTAATCTAGGAGCAGCTATTAATCATCCAGAAAAAGGTAAAGTAATGGACCTTTCTGAGGATATTAATAAAATGCAAGATATTGACGATGCTTCGGTTAAAGTTATGCCTTGGAACGGTTATGGAGACTCTAACGTTATTCGTCAATTACTCAAATCTGAAAAGCCTGATGCTATCTTTATTTTCACTGATCCTAGATATTGGGTTTGGTTATTTGAGATGGAAAGAGAGATACGAAATAAAATCCCGATTTTATGGTTAAACATCTGGGATGACTATCCTGCTCCTATGTACAACAAACATTACTACGATTCAGTAGATGTTTTGATGGCTATTTCTAAACAAACTAGGAATATTAATGAGATAGTATTAGGAGACAAAGCTGATAATAAAATTATTAAGTATGTACCTCACGGTATTGATAGCAAAGAATTCTTTCCTATTAGAGAAGGATATGAGAAATACGATGAATTCTTAAAATTCAAGAGTGAATTATTTGAAGGTAGAGATATAGAATATGTTGTATTCTTTAATTCTAGGAATATACATAGAAAACGTCCTGGAGATGTTATACTTGCCTACCAACACTTCTGTGATAAGATAGGTAAAGAGAAAGCTAAAAAATGTGCTTTGGTGATGCATACTCAAGTATCAGATAACCACGGTACAGATCTAAGAGCAATAAAAGATGCTCTTACTGATCCTGAATATGTTAATATATTTTTCTCTAAAGATAGACTAAATCCTGGTCAGATGAATCTACTGTATAATGTAGCTGATACTACTATGCTTCTTTCTTCTAACGAAGGATGGGGATTAGGATTGACTGAGAGTATGATGGCAGGTACTATGATAGTAGCAAACGTTACCGGAGGTATGCAAGATCAAATGAGGTTCGTAGACGGAGAAGGTAAGTGGATAGATTTTACTCCAGATTTTCCTTCTAACCATAGAGGTACATATAAAGAGCACGGTGAATGGGCAGAACCAGTTTTTCCTTCTAATATTTCATTAGCAGGTTCTCCTCAAACACCATACATCTACGACGATAGATGCTCACCAGAAGATGCAGCAGAAGCATTAGTAAAGGTTTATACACTTGGTAAAGAAGAAAGAGATAGAAGAGGACAAGCAGGTAGGAATTGGTGTCTATCAGATGAAGCTAAGTTTGAGGCTACTGCAATGGCTAATACAGTTATTGATACTATAGATGAAGCCTTCGAATCTTTCGAACCTAGACCAACTTACGACATTTATAAAGTAGAAGAACGTAAACCTAATAAAGTTACACATAAATTAAAAGGTTATTAAGATGAGTAAATTATCATTAGCTATAAGCTGCCCTATAGATACATACTCCGGGTACGGAGCAAGAGCAAGAGACTTTGTTAAAGCAGTACTTGCTACGGAGAAGTATAACGTACAGATTTTATCTCAACGTTGGGGTAACACTAGATTCGGATATCTAGAAGACCATAAAGAAGATGAACTAGCTTCATTAATAGTTCCTAACCTTACAGCTCAACCAGACATCTGGGTACAGCATACCGTTCCTAACGAATTCCAAAAGGTGGGTAAATTTAATATAGGACTTACTGCAGGTATAGAAACAACTGTAGTTCCGGCTAACTGGCTTGACGGAGTAAATAAAATGGATCTTCTAATAGTATCATCAGAACATGGTAAGAATGTATTTGAGCAGACTAAGATAGATGTTCAGGACGAACGTACTAAACAGATCCAGCGTACTATTAAGTTAGAAACTAAAACAGAAGTACTGTTCGAAGGAGTAGATATTAATAAATATTTTGCCAAAGCTAAATCTACTTTAGATCTATCTGAGATTAAAGAACAGTTTTGTTACCTGTTTGTAGGGCACTGGCTAAAAGGAGACTTCGCTCAAGATAGAAAGAATATTGGATATACTATCAAAGCATTTTTAGAGTCCTTTAAAAATAAGCAAACCCCTCCAGCTTTAATTCTCAAGACTCATCACGCTACTTCATCTATTCTCGATAGAGAGGCTGTTCTAGATAAGATTGATAGAATAAGAAAGACAGTAAAAGGAAAGCTACCTAACATTTATTTATTTCATGGAGATATTACAGATCAGGAGATGAATGAATTATATAACCATCCTAAAGTTAAAGTACTTATTAACTTAACAAAGGGAGAAGGATTCGGTAGACCATTATTAGAATTTACTCAAGCTAAGAAACCAATTATTGCTTCAGGATGGTCAGGGCATATAGACTTCTTAGATAAATCTAAAGCTATTATGATTGGCGGAACATTACAAAAAGTTCATCCTTCAGCTGCAGATGATTTTATACTCAAAGAAGCTCAATGGTTTACTCCTGATGATGCTCAAGTAGGTAAAGCTTTTAGAGAGACATTCAAACATTATAAGAAGTACCTTTCTCTTGCTAAAGAGTTAGGTACCCGCAACAAAAAAGAATTTAGCTTTAATGCTATGAAGAATAAGTTAGATGAAATCTTAGATAAAAACTTACCAGAGTTTCCTAAGAAGATCGAACTTACATTACCTAAATTAGATTTACCTAAACTAGAGAAAATTGGATAAGTTAGTAGAATGTAATAGATGTGGCGGCAATGCCTGCTACGAGCAAAATTTAAACGAAGAGTTAACTACCTGGCTCTGTATGGGATGCGGTTTTACTACCTCAACTTTAATGGAGGGGCAGTCTAAAGTAGTTAAAGATGCATTAGAAACATCACCCGAGCTTTATAAAGATCTAATGTTTAAAGATGATAACAATAGAACATGGCTTCCTTCAACTATTACTCTTCCAGCAAAAGGGATGGTATTTATAGACGGTACAACTAAAACTAGCTGGCAATGGTCTGCAGTTAAAGCTATCGAATTAACTGAAGTTGAAAAAGAATCTGGTAAATTCCCAGATGGTCAAACTCATAGAATGGATATGAAAAATGCCAAGCTAAATCTAAACTGTTTACAAAGCTGTTCTCCCATAAACTTGGTATTAGC
>CAACVD010000375.1_pt1 | contig 21583 bp, 11 predicted proteins | sample 2381771 | NCBI WGS metagenome assembly CAACVD01 (sample SAMEA5211965, study PRJEB30684) | marine metagenome | biome: Marine; feature: Epipelagic; material: Water | collected 2015-10-15 | depth 15 m | reverse complement strand
TACTGTTAGATCATAGAAAAACCACTTTTTTTTAGAATATGTAGCTAGACCACAAACCGCTGAAATGTTTTTTGAAGATGTGTTAATGGCATTAGTATTTTATGGTATGCCGTTGCTAGCAGAAAATAATAAACCAAGATTATTATATTATTTAAAACGTAGAGGTTATAGAGGCTTTAGTATGAATAGACCAGATAAAGTTTGGAACAAATTATCAGTTGCTGAAAGAGAAGTAGGAGGTATACCAAACTCTAGTGAAGACATAAAGCAAGCTCACGCAGCTGCTATTGAAATGTATATAAATGATCACGTTGGTCATAAAGGTGGTGGTAACTACGGTAATATATATTTTAATGAAACTTTGTTAGACTGGGCTAAGTTTGATATAAACAAGCGTACAAAGTTTGATGCAGCTATTAGCTCTGGTTTAGCTATTATGGCTTGTAATAAAAACCTATACAGACCACACCCAGAAAAAATTAAAAAAGCATTAAATATAAATATTGCTAAATATAGCAATAACGGCAATAATTCAAAATTAATTAAACAATGAATACAGCAGGAATAATTAGTAATTATTTTCCAAGTCAAGCTGTTAGTGATCTTGAAAAAATAAGCTATGACTACGGTTTAAAAATAGCAAAAGCTATTCAACAAGAGTGGTTTCATGGCGGTACAAACTCAGGAACAAACTATAGCACTGGTTCTAGGTATGCAGGAAATCAAGCAGATTTTCATAGATTAAGATTATACGCTAGGGGAGAACAAGGTATACAAAAATATAAAGACGAACTTTCTATAAATGGTGATTTAAGTTATCTAAACTTAGACTGGAAGCCTGTTCCTATTATACCTAAGTTTGTAGATATTGTTGTTAATGGTATTGCAGAAAGAACTTACGATATTTCTGTTACAGCACAAGATCCGTATGGCGTTGAGAAAAGAACTCAGTACTTAGAGGATTTGATAATGGACATGGAGCAAAAAGATATTAATGAATTTGCTCAAGAGAAGTTTGGAATAAATGTGTTTAACACTGATCCTGACACTCTTCCACAAAATCCAGAAGAATTAGATCTTCACATGAAGCTAAATTTTAAGCAAGCTGTAGAGATTGCTGAAGAGCAGGCTATAAACGTTTTAATGGAAGGTAATAGATACGAGCTTATAAAAAAGAGATTTTTCTATGATCTAACAGTAGGTATTGGCGCTGTTAAAACAGGTTACAATACATCTGAAGGAGTAACAATAGATTATGTTGATCCAGCTAATTTAGTTTACTCTTACAGTGAGTCACCATACTTTGAAGATGTGTACTACGTTGGTGAAGTTAAGCACGTTCCTTTAAATGAGCTAGCAAAAGAGTTTCCTCATTTAAGCCAATTTGATCTTGAAGAAATATCTAAATCTTCAAATAGCTACTACAAGTCTTATAATAGACAAGACGACAAAGATAATAATATTGTTCAAGTTTTATACTTTAACTATAAAACATACATGAACGATGTTTACAAAATAAAACAAACTGCGTCAGGCGCTGACAAAGTTATACAAAAAGATGATACTTTTAATCCTCCAGAAAATATGGAAGGAGATTTTGGTAGATTAGAAAGAGCTATAGAAGTTTTATATGATGGAGCATTTATTGTAGGTTCTGAAAAACTGCTTAAGTGGGAGTTGTGTAAAAACATGCTAAGACCAAAAAGCGACTACACTAAAGTTAAAATGAACTACTCTATGGTAGCTCCAAGAGTTTACAATGGTAAAGTAGAAAGTCTTGTTAGTAGAGTTACTGGCTTTGCTGACATGATACAGCTTACACATTTAAAGCTACAGCAAGTCATGTCTAAGATGGTTCCAGACGGAGTTTATTTAGACGCTGATGGTTTAGCTGAAATTGATCTTGGTAATGGAACTAATTATAATCCACAAGAAGCGTTGAATATGTATTTCCAAACTGGTTCTGTTATCGGTAGGTCATTTACGCAAGATGGAGATATTAATCCAGGTAAAGTACCTATTCAACCAATAGTAGGTACAGCTAACGGAAATAAGATACAAGCTCTTATAGCAAACTATAATTATTATTTACAAATGATTCGTGATGTTACCGGGCTTAACGAGGCTCGTGACGGTAGCATGCCTGATAAAAACGCTTTAGTTGGAGTACAAAAACTAGCTGCTGCTAATAGTAATACAGCAACTAGACACATACTACAAGCTGGTTTGTTTTTAACAACAGAGGTTGCTGGATCTTTATCACTTAGAATATCTGACATACTAGAATATTCGCCTACAGCAGACGCTTTTATTCACGCTATTGGTTCTCACAACGTAGCTGTGCTTGACGAAATGGCAGAGTTACACTTATATGATTTTGGTATATTTATCGACTTATCTCCAGACGAAGAAGAAAAAATGAAGCTTGAGAATAATATACAACAGTCATTACAAGCTGGTAATGTAGACTTAGAAGATGCTATAGATATTAGAGATATTAAGAATACAAAGCTCGCTAATAAAATGCTTAAAGTTCGCAGAGAGCAAAAGCTAAAAAGAGACCAAGCTATTCAGCAACAAAATATCGCTGCTCAAGCTAACGCTAACGCACAAGCTCAGCAAGTAGCTGCTCAAGCTGAAATTCAAAAACAACAAGCTTTAGTCAATATAAACTCTCAGCTAGAAATGGTTAAGTTTCAAAACGAGTTGCAAAAGCAAAATGAAGAAGTTAGAGCTAAGATGATGTTAATGGAGAGAGAGTTTCAGTATAACATGATGCTTAAGAGAACAGAGACTGATGGAATAAAAAACAAAGAAAAACAAAAAGAAGATCGTAAAGACGAAAGAACAAGAATACAAGCGTCGCAGCAAAGCGAGCTTATAGAACAAAGAAAAACAGGTGGTTCACCTAAAAACTTTGAATCCGCAGGTAATGATATACTTGGAGGTGGATTTAACTTAGGTGCATTTGAACCTAGATAAACACTAATTTTTTATATTTTATATTATGGAACAAGAAATTGAAAACGTTGAGGAAACTCAACAAGTAGAAGAAACTAAATTTGAAACAGCTGACGACAACTCAGTGATCAAAGTAGACTTAAGTAAACCAACAAAAACAGAAGAAGATGAAAAACCAGAAGAAGCTCCAACAAGCGAAGCTGACAACACAGGAGTGGTTGGAAGCGATGAAAGTACCGAGCCCGCACAAGAACAAGAAGAAGTACAGCCGCAAGGAGAAGTACAAGAAGAGTTACCAGTATTAGAAGAGATAACTGAAGAGCAGGTTGAAGAACAAGTTGAAGAACTTGTTGAAGAAGTTGAAGAAGCTATAGCTGAAGCTCAAGAAACAGGTGAGCCTTTACCAGAAAATATTCAGAAGCTCGTAGAGTTTATGAGCGAAACTGGTGGTGACTTAGAAGACTATGTTAGATTAAATCAAAACTTTGATGATTATGATAACACAGCTTTGTTAAGAGAATATTATAAGCAAACTAAACCTCATCTAGATAGTGAAGAAGTTGACTTTTTAATGAAAGACAGCTTTGATTACGACGAAGAAATAGATGAAGAAAAAGATATTAGAAAAAAGAAAATAGCCTTAAAAGAGCAAGTTGCTGAGGCTAAAGCCTACTTAGACGGGCAAAAGTCTAAATATTACGAAGAGATTAAAGCTGGTTCAAAGCTAACTTCTGAACAACAGAAAGCAATGGACTTTTTTAATCGATACAATAAAGAGTCTCAAGAAAATGAGAAGCGTAGTAGAAAAGCTACTGATGTATTTATGCAAAAGACTAACAAAGTCTTTAACGACAATTTCAAAGGTTTTGAATATACTGTCGGCGATAAAAAATACAGAGTAAATGTTAAAGATATTGATAGAGTAAAAAGCAAGCAAGGCGACATTAATAACTTCGTCAAAAAGTTTTTGAATGAGCAAGGTACAATGGAAGATGCTGCTGGTTATCACAAATCTCTTTATACGGCTATGAACGCTGATGCTATCGCTAAACATTTCTACGATCAAGGTAAAGCAGACGCTGTTAAAGATAGCGTGGCTAAAGCTAAGAACGTAGATATGAATCCTAGACAAGAACATAGAACTTTTGAACCTCAAGATGGTTTGAAGTTTAAGGTTTTAGGAGATACAAAAAATAGAGACTTTAAGTTTAAAAAACGAAAATAAATTATTAACCCATTTAAATTAATATAAAAATGGCAATTACAAGTGCAAATGGTATAGATGCAGCTCCAAGGCAAGTGGCGCTAGCAACTAACTATATCGATTTTACTACTGCTGCAACTGAAGGTTGGGCACAGCAGTACTTACCAGACCTTATGGAAAAAGAAGCTGAGGTTTACGGTAAAAGAACAATTTCAGGTTTCTTAGCTCAAGTTGGAGCAGAAGAGCCATCAATGAGTGATAGAGTTGTTTGGTCTGAGCAAGGACGTTTACACTTAGCATACACTGCAACATGTGAAGATGCTGTAGGTGGTAACGACGATGCTTCTGATAACAGATTTACAGTTATCAATGACGTAGATGGAAACACTATCGCCGCTGGTACTCATGGTATTCGTGTTGGTGATACAGTTTTAATTTCTAACTCTACTCTTACATTGAGAGGTTACGTTAATCAAGTTAACGCTGCTGACAACAACATGCAAATCTTACCTTACGCTGAAGCTGATTTTGATGCTGCAGGTTTTTCTGACAGTGCAGGCGCTGGTGCATACCGCATCTTAGTTTATGGTTCTGAATTTGCAAAAGGTTCTGCTGGTCGTGCTTCGGCTAACTCTCCAAACTTTGTTTCTCACCAAAACAAGCACATCATCTTAAAAGACTTCTTTGAAGTTGCTGGATCTGATACTGCTCAAATTGGTTGGATTGAAGTTGCTGGTGAAGCTGGACAAAACGGATATTTATGGTATTTAAAAGCTGAAGGTGACACTCGTTCACGTTTTGCTGACTACCTTGAAATGTCTATGATGGAGTCTCAGTTCGCTGTTGCTAACTCTGTTGTTGAGAACACTGGTTTAGGATTAGGTGCTTCTACTACTGGTATTGATGCTGGTACTGAAGGTTTATTCGCTGCAATCGAAGCTAGAGGTCACCAAACAACTGGTGTTACTGGATTTACTGCCGCTACTGATTTAGCTGAATTTGATGCTATCTTAGCTGTGTTTGATCAAAACGGTGCTATCGAAGAAAACATGATGTTTGTAGATCGTTCAACTAGCTTAGCTATGGATGATATGTTAGCGTCTATGAACTCTTACGGTGCTGGTGGTACTTCTTACGGAGTGTTTGAAAATGATGAAGACATGGCGTTGAACTTAGGATTCTCTGGATTCCGTCGTGGTTCTTACGACTTCTACAAGTCTGACTTCAAATACTTGAACGATGCTGGAACTCGTGGTGCTCTTAATGACACTGTTACTAACATCCGCGGAGTTATTATTCCTGCTGGTACTTCATCTGTTTATGATGAAATGTTAGGTAGAAACATTAAGCGTCCTTTCTTACACGTACGTTACCGTGCTTCACAAACTGATGATCGTAGAATGAAGTCTTGGATCACTGGTTCTGTTGGTGCTGCAACTATCGGAGATGACGTAATGCAAGTTCACTACTTATCTGAAAGATGTTTAATCACACAAGGAGCTAATAACTTCATGTTGATGAACTAATATTTGATTAAGGTCGAGGGCTTCGGTCCTCGATCTTTTTTTTTTAATTTTTTATTATATTATATTATGGCAAAGAAAAAAGAAACAAAAGCTGAGGTAGAACAGCTAGACGTTAAATCTACTAACGAAATGAAGGAAGTGGTTATTAAAAAGCCACAACCAAAAAAACCAGAGTGGGAAGTTAAAGACAGGATGTATTATCTAAAAAATGGTAAAACTCCATTAACTTACTTAATTAGAGGTAGTGACATCTTTTGGTTTGATGAAGAAAAAGGTTATGAAAGAGAGTTAAAGTATACTTCTAATCAAAGAACTGTTTTTGTTGACGAAATGAAAGGTGATCAAAGATTAGAGCATATTATATTTCAAAACGGATCACTTCATGTCCCTAGAAACAAAGTTATATTACAACAACTACTATCATTATACCACCCACATAGAGATCAACTTTTTGAAGAGTATAAACCTGTAGCAAGAGCTGCTAGAGAAGTTGATTTGTTAGAGTTAGAAGTTGATGCTTTAATGGCCGCTAGAAATCTAGACATAGATACAGCTGAAGCTGTTATGCGTGTAGAGATGGGTTCTAAGGTCACAGAAGTTAGTTCTAAAGAGCTTAAAAGAGATTTACTTATATTTGCTAAAAGAAATCCTTCTTTGTTCTTAGAATTAGTTAATGATGAAAACGTTCATCTTAGAAACTTTGGTATTAAAGCAAGAGAGCAAGGAATTATTGATTTGTCAGATGACCAAAGAACTTTCACTTGGGCTTCAACTGAGAGAAAATTAATGACAGTTCCTTTTGAAGAACATCCTTATACTGCTTTAGCAAACTGGTTTAAAACAGATGAAGGTATGGAGATTTACTCCAACATAGAAAAGCGATTAAACGCGTAATTATCTTATAGTAGAGCAGCCACTCTGTTATAGGGTGGTTGCTTAACTATAAAAAAATATTTAAATGGCGGTAAATATAAATACAGTATATCAAAGAGTTTTATCTATAGCAAACAAAGAACAAAGAGGATATATTACTCCGCAAGAGTTTAACATACTCGCTAATCAAGCTCAGATGGATCTATTTGAGCAATATTTTTACGATAAAAATCAGTTCAGTAGAGGTAGAGGTCATGAAGATACTTATGTTGACCCTATAGATATAATCGATAAAAAGATAAGTGCTTTTGAAGTTTTTGATCACACACTTCCAACGTATGCTAGTAACGTGTGGACTTATCCAACTGATCTTTACAGAGTTTCTAGTGTTAGACATAATGAAAAAACTTGTAGTAGAATATCGCTAAAAGAGTTTGGTTTAATAAAATCACAGCCTCTTTTAAGGCCAACAGCTAATAGACCTGTTTATATAGAAACTCCTACTGGTTTCAAAATATATATAGATGCTACTGGTGTTACGGCAGAAGTTACATCTGGATCTATTTCTAAAATTGATTACATAAAAACACCTACAGATGTTTCTTGGGGCTACAACGTTATACTTGGTAAAGCTATGTACAACTCTAATACAAGTACTAATTTTGATATGCACGAAAGCGAAGAAGTTAACTTAGTTAACAGAATATTAGTCTTAGCTGGAATTACTATTAAAGATATAGGTTTATTTAGATCTGCTGTTAACGAAGAAATTAAAGATATTCAACAGGAAAAACAATAATAGATGGGTTTATTAGACGCAACAACTGGAGCATCATATTATGGTGGTAGTGATTTAGGAAATTATCAGTTTACTTCTTTAGAAAATATTATCAACGCTTTTCAAGTAATATATGTTGGAGAAGGTAAGTTAATAGAAAAAGCTAGTAGACTTGATATTGCTTTTCACGCTCAAAGAGCTTTACAAGAATTAAGTTTTGATACTTTTAAATGTACAAAAGCTTATGAAATAGTAGTGCCATCAACTTTAAAAATGCCACTACCTCAAGATTATGTAAACTATGTTAAAGTAACTAGAGTAGATACTGCTGGTATAGAATTAGTTTTATATCCAGCTAGAATAACAAGTAATCCTTCTAATATAGCACAAACAACTACACCTGGCGTAGCTCCGTTTTACGAATTTACTGGTAACGAATTAGTATTAAACACAGACTCTGATACTTGGGACGGTTATAATTCACACACGCCCTCAGCTAATCAAAATGTTTACAACGATGATACTTGGGATTATATTGACGGATCAAGATTTGGTTTAGATCCTCAGTACGCTCAAACTAATGGATCTTTTTATATTGATGATAACAGAGGTTTTATACACTTCAGCTCTAATATAAATGGTTTAACTTTAACATTAAAGTATATTAGTGATAGCCTTGGTACAGAAGACGAAATGAAAGTTCATAAATTTGCAGAAGAAGCTATGTATAAGCATATAGCTTACGCAATTACTTCTAACAAGTTTAACTTTCCAGAGTATGTAGTTCAAAGATTACGTAAAGAAAAAATAGCAGCAACAAGAAAAGCAAAGCTTAGATTATCTAACATTAAGCTAGAAGAAATAACACAAATACTTAGAGGAAGCTCTAAACATATTAAACACTAACACATGCCAGAGTTAAAGCATAATTTTCTAAAAGGTCGAATGAATAAAGATCTTGATGAACGTCTAGTACCAAATGGCGAATATCGAGACGCTTTAAACATAGAAATATCTACTTCTGAAGACTCTAACACGGGTGCTGTTCAAAATATTAAAGGTAATGCTAAAATAACAGCATCTGATTATGTTGGCAATGATTTTATGTCTGAGTCATATTCTTCAAACGCTATAACAGTTGGTTCTTATTCATACGAAGCTGTAAATAGTTTTTTTAACTTTATACATTTAGCTAGCGATTTTGAAGATGGATCTACTGGTGGCTATACAGTCAAGGTTGGTGTTAGATCTGATGTTATAACACAGTCTACTCCTAACGTTTCTTCTGAAGATGTTATTACTTTTCCTTTAGTAGTAGACACTTACGAAGTTAGACACGAATCTAAAGGAGATCAACCTAACGCTGGAATTATTCAAGCTGGAAACTTCGACACTATACAAGTAGGCGTTGCTAATGGTGCGCCACTATATGGCCCTAGAGGTATTAGAGTTGGTATGGAAGTTCAAATATACAATCCTGTAACAGGCTCTAACGCTTACGGCTCTCAGCAAAAAGTTTATGTAACAGAAATAAACTATAATGCTGTAGCTAGCGATGTTACTATATCTACTACTACAAACTTAACTAACAAAAAATGGGAGGTGGCAACACATACAGCCAACGGCTTTGTGTGGAGATACGTTGGTGATAGAATACTAAACTTCAAAGGTGGCACTAAAGATACAGAATCTAATACTACAGGTACGCCTTCTTCTGAAACACCTAATCAAAACTTGATAACAGCTATAAGTTGTTATGATGATATTTTATTTTACACAGATAATAGAAACGAGCCTAAAAAAATAAATATACAAGACTTTAGTAGAAATAACTTGTATAGACATATTCAAAATCACTCTATAATTACAACAGCTAACGGTGGTAGACATCTAAAAGAAGAGCATATAACTACTATTAAAAAAGCGCCTAGGTTAGCTCCAAAGATTTACTCTACTAGAAACCCTAACGCTACTGGCTATACGATTTCTATAGCTACAGATATTAATGGAGGAGGGTTAGAATTTTATTATAATGATGCTACTGCTGGTATTCTACCTGTAGATCATCAGTTTGCTGTGAACAATAATCTTAATACAGTTAATGTATTATTAAGTAATCAACCGAGTTTTCAGCCAGGAGACAATATCCAGCTAGTTGGTATTATAAGTGGTACTACAATTCAAGCCTCTGTAAATACTATAAATAACGCCCCTGGTGGAACTTCAACAATGGACATTGAAGTATTTAATGTAGATGATAATTATGTAACAGACAACACGGCACCACCACAAGCAGAAAGCTTTGTAGTATATTTAGAAACTGAAAGCTTTATTGGTGAAGATGCTTTTTATTTTTTCTCTTATAAGTATAAATTTAAAAATGGAGAAAAATCTACTTTGGCACCGTACTCTTCAGCTGTGTTTTTACCAAAGGTATATTCTCTTGATCCTGAAAATAGTATTAATGAAGGCATGTCTAATCAAGTGTCTGAAATTACAATTTATGATTTTGTTGAGCATGGTATTTCTGATTATGTAGAATCTATAGAGTTAGTTTATAAAAGTAGTAGCTCTGAAAATCCTGTAGTTTTTAGAACTGTTTCTAGATCAGACTCTGAGTTTCAAAATCAATTCTTAGGAGGTAAAAATAAAGGAGTGTTATCTACCAAAGAATCAATATTTGGTGTAACTATACCTACAAAGCAACAATTAAGAGTTTTTGATAACGTTCCTAGATTAGCTTTAGCTCAAGACGTAGTTAGTTCTAGAGTTATGTATGGTAACTATGTAGAAGGTTACGATTTAGTAGATGAAGGTTCTAATAAAATAAAAACTACAACTAACAATAGATATATAAGTACTGGGTATAGCCTTGCGCCAACTGTCGGTATTCCTACAACTGGAAATACAACTACTTCTTTAGACATAAGTATAGGGGCTGAAGGAAACATTGAAGGTATGAGTAAGTATACTGATCAACCTAATCTACCTAGAACTATACAAGGTCACGGAGCACATTATAGAAGAGCTGGCAATGAAACAACTAGCTCTGGAAATTTTTTATATTTAAACTACCTAAGCACAACTTGTCCTGTTAGAGAGCAGTCTGCATCTGGAGATGTTATAACTCAAGGTAACAGTAATGTTTTTAAATTAAACTTTGATACAGATGAAATAGTACAAGGTAGTCAGTTCTGGAGTACTGCAAATAATGATTTCACAGTACCTACGCCTATAATAGCTGGTCAAGTAAAAACATACAACATTAACTTTAGCTGTGAACCATCTGTATCGGTTAATACATCATCAGATCCTGATTTTGGCGAAAGTCTTTTTTCTTTAGCTGCATTAAGTTGTGAAGTTCTATCTATTAAGTATCATATAATTAAAGAAGAAACAAATGGAGCTCAAACTATATTAGCTACTTATAGTGATCACGCTATTGATAATAGTAACGATGATGATTATACTTTTGTTAGTAATACAGGCGGTAGTTTAAACAGTGTTAATTTAGTAGCAAATAACGTTTCTTGTTTTGGTGGTGAAAAATTTTATATAACATTCGACATAAGTGTTAAAATAGGAGATTCTAGTCAAGATATTAACTCTGTATATTTAACAACACTTAGCAGATTTGCTAATCTTCAAATATTAGATATGACTCCTTTAGGTTCAGATCCAAATCAGAGTTTAGAAAGTCCTGCAAAGTCTGTTAAAACAGAACAAAAATATCAAATAGGAATTGTATACGGAGATTATTATGGTAGAGAAACATCTGTTATTGTAGATGAATCAGATATAGTTTCTATACCAAAATCAAAATCCGACAAAATAAACAGCTTAGTAGCTATTGTAAATAGTACACCTCCACACTGGGCAGACTATTATAAGCTTTATATTAAAGAAATAGCTCCAGAGTACTACAATATACCTTTGTTTTCTGCTTACCCTGCTTCACCGCCAGATACAACGGCAGGTGGTGTTAATGTCATAACGCAGGCGACAGATTACGTTTGGCTTGCTTTTAACTCAGTAGATAGAAGTAAAATTGAAGAAAATGATTTTTTAGTATTAAAAAAACAACACGGAAGCTCTATACCCGTAACAAACGAGTCAGCTAAGTTTAGAGTTATAGATATTGTAGATAATGCTGTTGGAGATCAAGACACTCAGCAAACGTCAACTACTTTTAGTATAAACGGAGTAGAGTTGTTAAACGCAGAATTTGAAGATGTTAACGGTAAGTTTTTTGTTAAAATTCAAAATACACAAGAATTTTTTGACCATATTGGTTTTGGTATAACTCCTGGAGATCCCGCAACTTCTCAATCAGCTGTATTTGAGTGTAGAAAAAAGAAAATAGTAGACTTAGATATTTTTCACGAAGCATCTCCAGCTTATCCTATTGTAATTTCAGATGATGTTTGTTATCAATATGTTAACTATAACGATAGTGCTAAAATTTTCACAGTGCTTAATGCTTCATCTGCATTAAATCTTGCTAACGGTTTCAACAATCAAGAACTTTATGTTGTAAACGTAAGAGGAGCTAGAACAAATGGTTTTGCTAATTTAAATCAATCATATCAAACTAATGGATCTTTAGATGGTTTAGTTGAAGTGACTTTAGATCAACCTATAAATGCTGGCACAGGCTTATTAGCCGGTATGATAGTTTCTTTTTTAAATCCTGTTAAAGGGTTTAATTCTTTAGAAATAGTTCATAACACTGGAGATCACTTGTATTGTAGAGCTTTTTCTCATAAAAAAAATTCTAACAAAGCAATACCTATAGGTTTACCGTGGTGGAACGTTATTTCTTTTAGAAATGGTGTTGAATCTGATAGAATACTAGATGACTTTAATACTGACTCTGTTTATAGATACACTACAAGTGGTAAAATTAGTGGCTTTGAATCTAGTATTCAAAATTTAGATTACAAAGAAAATAGAATTGAAAATAATATAATATTTTCTCAAACATACGTTTCAGAAACTGGATTTGGTTTTAACGAGTTTATAGCAGCTGATGATATAATTAAGCAGGTAAACTCAGAGTATGGTAGTATACAAAAGCTTTATGCTCGAATGGGTGATGTTGTTACTTTTTGTGAAGATAAAGTTTTAAGAATATTATCTAGTGGTAAAGATGCTTTATTTAATGCCGATGGCAGTCAGCAGCTTATTGCTTCTAAAAATGTATTAGGACAGGCTGTTCCTTATTTAGGTGAATATGGAATATCTAAAAATCCAGAATCTTTTGCCGCTGAAGAGTATAGATTATATTTTGCAGACAAAAAAAGAGGTTCTATATGTAGACTTTCTAGAGACGGTATAACTCCAATATCAGAAGCTGGCATGAAAGACTTCTTTAACGATCATTTAAAGGATGCAGTTGCTGTAATAGGTAGTTATGATGGAAAGAAAAACGAATATAACTTAACGATACATGAGCTAACAAATCCTGGAGTTTCTAAAAATGTTTACACTTTAGGTTATAAAGAAAACGTAAAAGGTTGGACTAGTTTTAAATCTTTTATATATGAAAGTGCTACTACATTATCTAATAGATATTATACTTTTAAAAACGGCTTAGGTTATTTACATAATCCAGATGTTTTATCTCATAGCTATTGTAACTTTTACGGAACTTCTAACAACTCTAATATAACAGATATATTTAATGAAAGTTCTTCTACTGTAAAACTTTTTAAAACATTGAGTTACGAAGGAACACAGTCTAAAGTTATTAAATTTACAGATGAAGTAGTTGGTGGCGTAACTTATAATGATAATGAATATTATAACGAAATAGCTAAAAGTGGTTGGCATGTTGAGTCTATAGTAACTGACATGCAAGAAGGTGATGTAGATGAGTTTATAGAAAAAGAAGGTAAGTGGTATAATTATATAAAAGGTATAGATACGACTTTTACAAATGCAAATGCTACAACTACTGGTGTTGCTGAAGGTAATTTAGATTTTAATGAGTTTTCTGTTCAAGGTATAGGTAATCTAAGTGCTGACGCTACTATTAGTAGCGGTACTTTACCTACTGGACCTGGTGGACCTGGCCCTGGTGGACCAAGTAATCCTATCCCAGGGTTTATATACAGTATAGACTGTATTGATGGTTCTAATAACCCTGCTTGGAACCAAGCTGGCACAGCTGCAGCAAACCTCCTTACTACACCTAACACGGTCACTGTACTTATACCTTCTCAGTCAGGCTATGGTATTGCAGCTATAGACTTTACTAACGCAACTATTACACTACCTAGTAGCGGTAATGTTGTAAGTATAACCTTTGCAGATACAGGAACTCCATACGCATTTGGTAATATAGTTGAGGCAACTATTACTTTAAACAGTGTTACTTTAACTCAAGATACTTTTGAACAAATAATTATTGAACACAATGGATATGTGATAGCACCAGATCAGTATGAAGCTATAATAACAGTAAGTGAAGATTTTAACCAACCTATTTTTGGTGGACCTCAACCTACTTCTATGTCTTGGACTATAGATCCAAATAATTCTGGAGTAACCAACGGTAGTATAAGTTTAGTTTCTCAAACTGATTTTGAGTCAGTATATCTTTTTACTTGTACTATTCCTAATGGCTATAACGACACTTTACTTCAAGCACAAGCTACGGCTGGCGCTCTTATTTTTGATGGCCAATCAACTGCAACTGTTACGTTAGGAGTAATTACTGAGCAACCAAACTATAATATTATTACTGCTGGTAGTAATAATTCTCTAACACAAAATATATTTATAGACTATCAAGGATTAGTTACAAACGCCATAGGACTAGATGATAATAACGAAATTAATATATCTTTACCAATGGTTGTTGGTATGCTAGAGTATGGTAATTATCAACCTTTCTCTGGTACTTTTAATACTTCCCCATCTACGACAAACGTAGCACAATCTGCTGGAACTCATCAACTATTTGTTAACTCTAATAGTGGTCCATTTACAGCTACTTTAGTTAACAATAATTTTTCACCAGCTACAGAAGTACAAATTGTTCAAACTGTACATGATCCAACTAATAGCGGTGGTAGTTTTGTTGAAATATCAGTATCTAGTAACAATTCTGGAGCACCAAGAACTGTAGATGTTACTATAACTAGCGATAACAATGCTTTGCTAACAGATACCGTGACAGTAACTCAAAATCAAACCGCTGTCATACAAGCTGTAGCGCATTGGGGCTTATATATGCCACATCCTACTTCTGGTGCTAGCTTTATGTATTATTATTCTTTTGGTAACACTTCAAATCCTCAAAGTACTTATCTTTATGTTGACGACTTAACAGGAACGAACGCCATACCTTCATCAGGTATAGGCGGTATGGGTGGTGGCGGAACTATGAACACACCAGGAGAACTTAAAATAGAATTAAGCTGGAACGCTGCAACAGGAACTCCTTCTTTGTTTAATCCTAATGGAATAAGTATAATAGACGTTGCTACTGGTAGTTTTCCAACTTGGCTTAACATATTACAACCAGTGACAGCTCAAACTACTCCGTATGTTATAGAATTAGAAGCCGCAGCAAATACTAGCGGAGCAGCTAGACAAGCTGAAATAACTGTTGGTCATCCAGATGATTTAACTATATCACCTTCTACAGATCCTATAGTTATATCACAAGCAGCTTCTGGTGGTGGAGGTCTTATATACAAAGAGCAAGGCGCAAATTTTAATGCTTCTGATGACTTTACAGATCCAGCTACTAATATTATAACTTTTGATCACACTGCTGGTCCTAAAACTTTTTGGGTACAAATACCAGACGCCGATTCAAATCCTAACTCATCAGGTATTGGTTATCATGGAATAACTAATAATGGTAGAAATGATATTAAACAAAAATTTATATATCCTAACTGGTATGAAAACGTTGGTTTTTCAAGCAGCAATCTTGTTGGTATTACACCAGGAGGATCTAACGGTTGGAACGCCACTGCTCCAACAGTCACGTATGATGTTCCAAATATTTATAATAATCTTCCTTCTTTAGCTAACAATCCTTCACAAGAGGTTAACTATAGAGTAGATGTTGACATGACTCAAAACTACGCTGTTGCTGGTTCATTTGGCTGGCAATCTACGTTTCCTGTGGATAGAGAATTTACTTTACAAGGTTTTAACCCTCATAATCCTAATTATCCAGGTAACTTAAACGGATCTGCTACAGTACCGCTTACTAATCCGATAACATACACGTCGCTAGTAGAGCAACCGGATGATACTATAATTATAAAACAGCTAGCAGAGCCTAGAGCTATGTTTACTTCAGGTCAAAGTGTAATACTACCTTCAAATGTAGCTACTCAAACTCAAGCTCAAATAGAGGCATTGTTTCCTGACATTAGAGCTAATAGCGGTACTCCTATTGTTTTAGCTAGTTTTTTCGATAACGCTCAAGATGCTTTCAATCAAACAAACTCTATTGGTGCTAACTGGTTAACAAACCTAAATCCAACATTAACTAACTCTAGCCCTTCGGTTGTATATAACTTGCCCGGACTTAATCTACAAACAAACTTTTCTGGTAGCACTAGGTATATTGGATTAAGCGTTTTCCACGCTAATCACCCTAATCCTACAGCTGGTCAAGCCACGCCTGGAAACACGTCTAACAGCGACTATATTGTATTGCAGCAAACTAGCGTACCTGCAACTATATTGTTTGACGACGCAAACGTTCCAAGTAGTGGTATCCACCAAAGTATATCGTTCAACGATCAAGCAGATGTTTTTGACACTAATGGTAATCAATTAGTAGATAACCTTAGTTTAACTGTTTTGTCAAGCGATCTTAGCATTGCTGGTGGTGATTACTACATTGAAGTTCCTATGATTTTTGGACCTAACGGATCTACTCAACCTTTCTTTGACTTTATATCAGCTAGCTTAGATCATCCAAATCTTCAACCTACTCTAGCTTTTAATGTAATGCTACCTGGGGCATTGTATGGGTCATTCTATGGTCAGAACACTGCTAATTTTGATATGACAACAGGTTTGCTTAGAGTTTATATTGATGCAATACCACCTTCTGGAACATCGTATGAACTTAATACTAAGTTAGCTCACATGAATAACACTAGCGTGTTTGCTAATCTACAATTAATAATAACAACTCCATAATTATGGCAACTATATTACTACCATTTACTACAGATCCACAACTAACAGGCGTTCAAGTTGGAGATACCGTATATACAGTTTCTACTGTAACTTCAACTGGTGGTTTTAATACAACTAGCTCTTTAAACAATGTTATTGAGTTAGGGGTTATCTCTGGGTTTTCTGGAACGTATAATATAGAAGTAACAGTAACGAATATTATAGCCTTACCCACTAGTGGTAGTTATATATTTTTTAGTAAAGATAATTCTGTAAACTTAGCTTCTTTGAAAGGTTACTATGCAGAAGTTAAGTTTGTAAACGACTCTACTGAAAAATCAGAATTATTTAGTATTGGGTTACAAGTAGAAGAAAGTAGTAAATAGAGTGTTAAAAGTGTAATTATTAAACATATATTTTAATATAAAATGAATAAGTTAAAAAAAGATTCTCCTAATAAATTTGTAGTAGAAGCATTTATGATAGCTTCTACCTTGTATCAAATTGGTTCTGGAATTTCTAATTCTAGAAAAAGAAAAGATGCTTTAGCTAGAGCTAACGAGCTAGATAAACAGCTTAAAGGCCAGATGGATGCAATGCGTGATTACGATTTTCGTGTTCAAAACCCATACGAAGATATTGACGTAACTACAAAAGCTCAAGAAGTAGCCGCTAATCAACAAACACAACAAGCTGCTGATATATTAGCTAATCTAGCCCCTGTTGCTGGAGCCGGCGCTACAGCTGCTTTGGCTACTTCTATTGCTAAACAAGGATCTGCAGCCGCTGCTAAGCTACAAGGTAGAATGGCACAGCAAGAGTTTCAGCTACAGCAAAGATCAGCTGGTGCTCAATTATCTATTGATAGAGGTGTAAAACAACAAGAGTTTAGTAGAGACGCTGCTTTAATGAACATGCAAATGTATAGAGCTGCTGGTGAATATGCTCAAGCTGCACAGTTTGGACAAGCTGCGCAAGCTGATTTTCAAGGCGCTATAAAAACTGGTATTTCAGCTGCTCAAGGTGTTGATGATTTAGTAGACAAAACAACTACAACAGAGCCACAAGCACGTAGTACAGTTAGCCCTGAAAATGAAATACAAGTAGACACTAGTCAGGGCTTTTTTGGATCACTTTACAACGATCAACCTGCTTTAAGTATTCCAGAAAATCAACAACCACCAACATATACAGTGACAGATGAAAGCTACAATTATCAACCAGTCACTAGTTTCTACGATTCATTTAATCAATGATAAGCAATGGCTAAAAAACAAAATAAAATAGATTTTTCTAGTGGTATGGCTGCTTTAACATCATCAAAGCTAGCTAGTGCTTCTATAGACTACGGTAACGCTGTACTTACTCCTTTAGTTGATTATTTTACTAATAGAATGGCAGTGGCAGAAGCTACGTCTGCTAATTTTTTATCAAATATGCCTGATGACTTTTCATCAGAAATAGTACCTGAGGAAGCTAGACCTTTATTAACAGACTGGATGATGGGTCAAAAACAACAAATGAGACAGTTATCTAAGCAGTTAGGAAAGCTAGGTCATAAAAAAACAAGCGCAGAGTATATAGCGTTAGAAAAAGAATTTAACGTTCTTAAAAACTCTTTTACCTTAGTAAATAACAGTTTAAGTTCTTTGTCTTCATACAGAGATAAAGGTATAAATGCTATAAAGCAAGGCTTAGCTCATGGCCAAGATCCAGCTCAAGTAAATGCTTTACTAGAGTTTGTTGGTAAAGAAGGTTATAAAAGAATACAGTTTAGAAATGACGGCGTCTATTACAGAGATTTAAAAGGTCAAGATTACAATGTTAATGATCTTATAGATGTTAAAAGTAGAAGTAGTGAACTTCATGGCGCTTTAGTGCAGTTAAACAGCGGTGCAAAAAAACTAGGCTTACAGGGTTTAGATTTACAAATAGATGAAAACGGTAATGCAATAGGCGCTGACGCTATGGAAATACAAAACGGTGTTGCTGCGCTTGTTCAAGACGAAGATTTTGCTAAAGATTTATTTTTAGGTGGTATAATTGGAGATTATAGTGGCAACAGCAAAGTGGTAGATTATTATATAGCAGAGCAAATAGCTTTAGGTATGCCTGGTTATGATGGTATAGAAGTAAAAGACGGTAAAGCTGTAGCTGCAGGCGACTCTTATAACTTAAAAATACTAGAACTAGCTCAAAATCCTCCTACTGATTATATCCAACAGTTTGTGTTAAAAAGCATGGTTGATCAATCAAACAGCGATGGTTACTCAGAGTATTTAAGAAAACAAAAAGCAGCTACAACTAACACCCGCGCAAATTATAGAGCAAACTTAAACAGCAAAATTGTTGAACAGTTACAAGAAGGTCAACAAATAATAAACTTACCTGACTACGGTATGACTTTAGTTAAAGTAGGTGATGGTTATGTTCAAGCTAAAGCATCTGAAGCTTCTATGAGTAAAGAATATTTTATAAATAAAGGTTTTAGAATAACTAGTGTTGAAGATATGATAACAAGGTTTGGTGGTGAAATTGATCCAGTTGATCCACCAAAACCGTACGACGTTAAGCCACCATTCATGCCTGAAGGAGAAAATCCATTACAAGTAAAATAATATGTTTGAAGTAGAAGGTAGACAAGTTACTTTAGAAGACTTACAAAATCAAGCTAAATTACAAGGGCTTGACTTTGACGTTTATTATGATAAGCTTAAAAGTCAAAAGAACGTTGTAGAGCTTGGTTCTGGAGAGGGGGTGTTTAAATTAGATTCTAATGTATTAAATAAAGAAAAACAACCTAGAGTGAAAACTTGGGGAGGTTTAGTAGAATTAGAAGAGATTGAACCAAAAGAACCAGATTTTATACAAGATAAATTTGCTAGAGTTGGACAGTCGGTTTTTGGATTAGTGAATGATGTGTTAAAAATGTATGAAAGTGGTGAAGGAGGACAACTCATGGAGTTTTCAGCAGAAGGACCATTGCAAGTTATTGCTGGTGATATAGCTACTAAACTTAGAGAAAAAGGATATGATATTCCAGAAACATTTGCTGGATATGATTTAACTACCCCTGAGACTAGAAGAGCTATGTATGAAGACCATCTTATAGAGTCTGCTAAGAAAGGAATACCACTAGCTGATGCTCAAAAATTAGATCCTACTAACAGATATAAACTTGAAAAAACTTTAGAGTGGTTTGATAAACACACTTATGATGTTGATACCGATGAAGAAGGTAATCCTTTAGACTACACAGAGCTTCTTGCTAAAGGAGAAGTTGCTAAAGGGTTAGATGCTTTTTCTCAAGATTTAGCTGCTGGATTACCCTCTATAATAATAAGTAGAATACCATACGGTATTGGACCGGCATTATTAGGCTCTTCTGCTTACATGTCTAATTTCGAGCAAGAGTTTTACGAAAGACTTGGTGAAACAAAACCTGATGGTTCAAAAATTACAAGAGATGATATAGTTAAAAACTCTATAATAAGTGGAGCTGCTGATTTTGTTACAGAGTATGCTGGTGGAAGACTTTTAAACGGTTTGATAGGTAAAGGCGTACCAAAAAATCAAATTGAAAAACTACTTACTCAAGCTCCTAAAACATTCATGAATAAAATTGGTCTTGGCTTTGTTAGTGAGTTTGGTTCAGAAGGTACAGCTGGAGTTATAAGAGAAGCAGCTGATGCTTTAACGTATGGAGATGATAAAGGTTTTAAAGATTACTTTAGAACATTTATAAAAGATGGTTTTGTTGGTGGTTTTTTAGGCGCGGGAACGGTTGGTGTTGTTAGCACTCCTAATAAAAAAGATATATATGAATATGTTTCCCCAGCTAAATACAAACAAGATCAATTAAAAATAGAATCTGAAATAATAAAAGCCAAGACAAATCTGGCTAAAGCTACTGGTAGTGATAAAAAATATCTTGAAAGCAAAATAAAATCTTTAGAAGCTCAAAAACAAAAACATAAAGATAATTTATTTAACTTTTTTGAGAACTTAACTAAAGAAGAAAAACAAAAATATGCTAGAAATATAGATAAGCAACACGAAGCCTTGAATATTATTGGCAATAGAAAATACGACGAAGCAGCACAAAAAGAAGCTAAAGAAGATTTAAAAAAGTTTACTAAAGCTAATGAGTTTATTTTTCAAGGAACAGATGTAAAGTACAACGCTGATCTTGAAGCTTCTATGGGTAGGGTTTTAAAAGCAGCCGAAAGAATAGAAGAGCAAAAAGGAATATTTGGATATTCTGCAGGTAATGTAAAATTAAAATATTTAAATTCTCAAAGTCAAGTAGACAAATTAATAGAGTCAAGACCAGATTTAAAAGGTATAGCTGAAAGTGATGGAATGTTTTTAGATCAATCGCAAACAGATGATGGTAAGGCTACTATATATATTAACACACAAATAGCGGCTAACGCTGAGGCTACAAATGTTTTAGGACATGAGTTTCTACATGCCATCATCTCTAATTCTTTCAAAAAGTCTGGTATTGGTAGAGAAGCTTTAAAGTCTTCTGTAGGATCTTTTGTTAAATACTTGAAAGATACTGGAAATCAAAATGTTGTAGAAACAATTGAAAATAGATTGGCTAGCAAATACGACGCTTTAACTGAAAACGGTCAGGTATTGAGAGATGAAAACGGTATTGTTAAGTTTTCAAAAGAAAAAGAAGGAAGATACGAAGAGTATTTTACAATATTTTCTGACATAATAAAGGACGGGCAAATAAAATCTATACCTGGTAAAGATAAAGGTTTAGTTAACTCTATGAACTCTTTATTAAAGGGTTTTGGATTTAATAGTGTTGATTTTCAAGATGGAAAACAAGTTTTTGATTTTCTATCTACTTATAATGAAAATATAAATAGAAAAGGATTATTAGGTAAAATAACAGCTAGAACTGTAGCTAAAACTAAGTTAAAAGGTTTAGAGGCTAAATCTAAAAAAGACGCGGTAGGGTTTGTAGAAAAAAGATCTATGACAGCCGCTGAAAAAGCTACCGCTCAAACAGAAATAAAAAAGTTTGGTAGAGAGGGTTTACTTGGTGAAAGCTTTGTTGAGCAAGCT
>CAACVD010000361.1_pt1 | contig 21595 bp, 25 predicted proteins | sample 2381771 | NCBI WGS metagenome assembly CAACVD01 (sample SAMEA5211965, study PRJEB30684) | marine metagenome | biome: Marine; feature: Epipelagic; material: Water | collected 2015-10-15 | depth 15 m | reverse complement strand
GATACCTTATAGGTAAATTACCACTAGGAGTAGTTGAATTATAATTCATTACTTACTTTTTTTAATTTAGGTAAATTTAATTTAGGAGTATTACTAGATTTGGATTTTTTTAATTTGGGTAAATTTAAAGTTACTTGTTTAGCCATATCTGGTATATTATGGTTTAATATTTCCGTTAAAATTTCCTTCATTTTTTCAAAATTAAAGTTAGTTCTAGAATAGTATCCTTGTCTTTTAGCCCTTCTCTTCCATTCTTTATAATTTTTATAAACATCCGTAATTAAATTAGCAGTAGATGGATGATCAGGGGAAAACCACTGGGAACCCTCTACTAACATATTTTTTATTTGTGGGTCATTGGATGCAGGGCGACATAGGGGAAGATAGAAAAAATGTAGGATTATTATTAAAAGTATTTTATGAAATGTTTAAAAATAAAAAAAATCCTCCTGCCCTAATTTTAAAATCCTGTGTTGTAAATGCCTCCTATGTAGGTAGAAAAGAAATTCTTAAAAGAATTAACATAGTAAGAAATTCTGTAGTGGCCAATAAACTACCTAATGTTTATTTAATCCATGGCGATTTCAGTGACTCAGAAATAAATGAACTGTATAATCATCCTAAAGTTAAATCCATGATATCCCTGACTAAGGGGGAGGGATTTGGAAGACCCTTATTGGAATTTTCACTGGTTAATAAACCTGTTATTGCTACATCCTGGTCTGGACACATAGATTTTTTAAATCCTGAATTTACAGCTCTCATAAATGGTACCACTAAACCTATCCACAAATCGGCACAAATAAAAAACATGTTAGTAGAGGGTTCTCAATGGTTTTCACCGGACCATCAATCTATTTCTAGTTTGATTACCGATGTTTATAAAAATTATAAAGAATGGAAGATAAGAGCTAAAAGACAAGGATACTATTCTAGAACTAATTTTAGTTTTGGCATTATGAAAAATATCCTTTCGGAAATATTAAAACATAATGTTCCACAAATAGCCCGTCATGTACCTTTAAATCTCCCCAAACTTAAAAAAGCCTCTAATGTAGATGCACCTAAGTTAAATCTTCCTAAGCTAAAAAAAATAAATAATGGAGTATAATTTAATTTCATCCTATAATGATCCCTCCACTTCTAGTGATATTTTACCCGTAAGATACCCTTTTAAGAAAATAAATCCAGAGATTTTTTCTGATTTTTTTGCTAAATTTGGTAAATACCCAGGTAAGGCTAAAACTAATGATGAAATAGCACCCGTTTGGCAACAATGTTTTCGAAATTGGACCAATTCCACTATTAATGTATTTGATATAATAGATGGTGGTGATTTTGAACAGTTAGCCCAGGTTTATGAAAATTATTATGTTCAGGGTGTTTCTGAAGGTGCTAGTTCGGGTAAAGCATTATCTGATAATGGTGGAAATAGTTTTCAATATAAATTAAATAAATCCAACAGAAATATAGAAAGAGCAAAAACATTAGGAAACTATCTTAATTTAGATTTTAAAACTGAAAAAGATGTTTATAAAATTCTTAATGATAGGTTTACTATACCTTCCTCTCCTAATGTAGGTCAAACTTGGGGGTGGTGGCATGATGATCTTTTTATCCATTTTGAACTAGCAGATTATGTCTATTTTTTGGACTTTATAGTTAAAATTTTTAAAGAGTATAATATAACTAAAACGTGCTTTTTAGGTGATGGTTCAGGGTTATTAAGTTCTCTAGTTTATAATAATTTATCAGTGGATTATTCCCAGCATATAGATTTGGGACATTTTCTTATAAAACAATATCTTAATCAACCTAATTCATCGTATATAAATTATTTTTATGCAGAGAATTTTAATCCCGAAACTAAAAGTGAAGCACAAATTTTAATTAATCAGGATTCATTTCCAGAAATGTCAGATGAAGCGGTTTTAAAATATCTTAAATATGCTAATTATAATAAAATACCTTATATATTATCTTACAATAAGGAAGTAACTTTTGAGGGAGGAAATCCTCATAGTGATTTTAGAAAAATTATCACTAATAATAATTATACGTCTATATTTAGAGTGGATCCCACTTTAATGAGGGAGGGTTATAAAATAGAATTATTTAAATTAAACAGTAATGGATAATCTTATACATTGTCATAGATGTGGTAGTGATGCATGTTATGTGCAGGAGGTCAATAATAATATAAAAACCTACATGTGTTATGGATGTGGGTTCCAAACTAATTCGTTAATGAAAAAGGATGAAGCCTATTTTAGTGAGCAAATAGAAGTACTTCCTAACCTTTATAAAGAATTAATGGGAGAGGATCATGAGGGAAAAATTTGGATGCCCTCTATGGTTAATTTACCTAAACAGGGTATGGTTTTTGCTAATGGGCCTAACGCATCTAATTGGAAATGGGGAGCCGTTAAGGCAGTAGAAGTAACTGAAGAAGAAAAACTTAAGTATCCTATACCAGGTAAAAAGGATGAATTCTATGAGTATAGAATGGATATGGAAACCCTAAAGGAATTTGAAGAAAGTGACTATATGGAAGCTTTAGAATATATTGGAGTATTTAATAATGTAGAAAATGAACATTAGTTATGCTATTACTGTATGTAATGAAAGAAGTGAAATTGAAAATTTAATTGGATTTTTACTTGAAAATAAACACCCAGGGGATGAAATAGTGGTTTTATTTGATAAAAATAATGGTACTAATGAAGTAGAAAACTTTTTGGACACTATTTCATCTTCTATTTCTTTATTTAAATATTCTTTTAATAACCATTTTGCCGATTGGAAAAATTTATTAAATTCATTTTGTATTAAGGATTATATTTTCCAAATAGATGCTGATGAATTACCCGCTAAGGATTTAATGGACTCGCTACATTCTATAATTAAACAAGATGTAGACGTTATCCTTATTCCTAGGAAAAATACTGTTAATGGTCTTACTGAAGCACATGTTAAAAAATGGGGGTGGGAAGTAGATGATATGCAAAGAATTAATTGGCCTGATTACCAGTGGAGGTTATACCGTAATAATTCTTCTATAAAGTGGGTAAATAAAGTACATGAAAGGTTGGATGGGTTTGAAACATTTAGTACATTACCTTATGGGGAGGAATATGGTATGTTGTTTCTAAACCACCCTAAAACTATAGAAAGACAAGAAAAACAAAATGAGTTATATAATCTATTGTAATGCAGTTTTGGAGAACATATAACAATAAAATATACCCTTTATTTGAAGTAAAAAGTGGGGAAATGGGATTCCCCTCATCTGATCCCAGTTATATACCAGATGAATATTTAGAAAAACAAAATTTTATAATACTAAGAACTTGTTTTGGTATTGGGGATTGGGGGATAATATCTGCATTTCCTAAGAAATTAAAGGAAAAGTATCCCAACTGTAAAGTTTATATTCCATCTATAAAACTTTTAGAACAAATGTTTGGTGAATTATCTTCTATGTGGTCATCCTGGGAAAGTCCGTATAATGTGGTTCATACTATTTTTGATAATAATCCCTATGTAGATGGGTTTATAGATTCTTTTGAGGGTGATGTTTTTAATGATCATTATAGAGTGTATAATTTTAGGGAGGAAGTACCCTTATTAGAGCAAATTATGAGGTTTTGGCAGTTTGATAATTTTGATAATATTGAACCCGAAATATATTGGTCAGAAAAAGAAAGGGAATTAGGAGATAAAATTATAGAATACCATTGTAAAGGAGAATTTGGGACTTTACTCATCTCTAATAATTTTAAAAATGAAAATTTAGATAAAATACAAGATAAAATTGCAGAATTTAACTTACCCATGTTTTATTGGTTAAAAACTCCTAACATAGAATTAAATTTTAAAAAAGCTTTAGATTTAAGAAATATAGATGTAAGAATTCAACTTTATATAAAATCTAAAGCTAAGTTTAATGTTGGAAATCAATGTGGTGTTAATGATACTATATCTAATTATGCACCTACATATACTGTACCCAGAATTAGCTCTAAGGAAAATAATTTCTGTCCTTTAGGTACGGATATTATAAAAAGTCAGCATTACATATGAAAAGTAAGGTAATTTATACAGCTATATTTGGGGATGGATATTATCTACATGACCCTAAGGAAGTATCGGATGATTATGACTACATATGTTTTACTGATAAAAATACTTATCAATCTGATATTTGGGATATTAGGGAAGTTATTCCTATATATTCTCATAATGGGTTAAATAATAGAAAGTATAAAATTTTACCCCATCGTTATCTATCTGATTATGAATATAGCATATACGTAGACGGTGACTTATTAATTACTAAGGATTTAAATATTTTATATAATTCTTTTTCTAATAGTTTATTAGCTGTTTTAGACCATTCATTATGTGGTTCCAAATCTACCGGAGCTCTTAATAGTAGAAATTGCATATATGATGAAGCCAGATTTATAAAATGGTTGGGTGATACACACCCTAAAAAACAGTATAAAGATAATATTCAAACTATATTTCAACAAATGCATAGGTATCAGGAAGAAGGATATCCCTCAAAAAACGGATTAGCACGTAATAGTATTTTAATGAGGTACCATAATAATAAAAACGTTATTAAAGTTATGGAAGATTGGTGGATAGAGTTAAAGTATGGTAGTAAAAGAGATCAATTAAGTTTTCCCTACGTTTGTTGGAAAAATAATTTTAAGTATAGTTTCATTCCTGAGGATATTGATAATAACCCCTGGGTTAAGTTAATGAAAAAATGGAGACTTCAAAATAAGTAATATATCTAACTAAACCACATAGAAGAAGAAAATGCAATTATTTAAATATAAAAATTACGAAGAATATAAAAAAATCCAAATTGAAGCTAATGTAAAAAAAATAAATAGTTCTTTTGTTGATCCCAACTCTTTATGTCTTATATTTCATTATTTAATACAAAATTTAAATATAAATCCTAAATTAATATTATGTCATGGTACTAGAAGAGGATTGGAACAAAAATACATTATAGGTTTTTTAAAATCCTTGGGACATACTCCCGAAGTTATAGGCACAGAAATAAGTCATACTGCTATGGACTATCCTAATACTATTCAATGGGATTTTCACGAAATAAAGTCGGAATGGATCAATAATACAGACATAATATATTCAAATTCATTTGATCATTCATATAAGCCTAAGGAATGTTTGGATGCTTGGATGTCTTGTTTAAATAAAAAAGGAGTTTGTGTTATAGAATATGTTCCAGAATGTGATAATAAATCCCAACCAACTGATCCTTTTGCAGCTACAATTGAAGAATATAAAAACTTAATCGAGGAAAAATACAAAATTGTTGAAATATTACTTAATACTGGTATAGAAGATAAAGCTCACCCTAATGCCGGGTTGCATAGACATTTTATTATAATAAAAAATAGGGATGAATAAATGCATTTTGGTAGGAAATAGTTCTAGTGCTCTAAATAAAGAGCTGGGTTCTTATATTGATAATTTTGAAAATGTTATAAGATTTAATAGGTTTAAAATTAAAGAATATAAAAAAGATTTAGGAGTTAAGTGTACCCATTGGGTATTAAATTACCCATTAGTAACTGATGGTAGAAATTATTTAGTGAAAAATATATCAGAAGTTAATTCTAATACTATAGGTCTAAAACAAGCTTTAGTATTAACAACATCTAGGGATATAAGAAATATAAATAAAGTAAAAGAAGATATTAAACATAAAGGTTTAAAAGAAAATTTTTTTATAGAAGTAATATGCAAACAATATAAATCTCCTTTTAAATATAAACCAACCACAGGTTATCTTACAGTAAATTATTTTTTAAATCATTTTCCTAAGTTAACTTTAATAGGATTTGATTTTGGAAAAAGCAATCATTATTGGGGTAATAATGGAATAGCAGATGTTCCCCAACGTAAACATGAATGGGATAAAGAAAAAAAATATATTGATAGTTTAGTTAAACAAAATAAAATAGAAATAATATAATGATAGGAAATAAAAAGGTTTTAGTTAATATTTTAGCACGTGCAGGATCCACAAGTGTTAAAGATAAAAATATAGCAGATGTAGGAGGTAAACCAGTTTTATGGTATTCTGTAACAGAAGCTCTTAAAAGTAAATATGCGGATGCTATATGTGTGTCTACAGATTCCCCGGAATATGCTAAAATAGCCGAAAACGCGGGAGTTAGGGTTCCATTTTTAAGAGCAGCGGAACATTCTACAAAAGATTCTACTGCTGCGGCCGCATCTTCATGGACTACATTAGAATATGAAAAATATTCTGGTGAAACATTTGATTTTATAGTTGATTTTATGAATTCAAATCCATTTAAAACAGTTGAGGATTTAGATAAATGCATAGAAATGCTTTTTAAAAATCAGCATGCTGATACTGTAGTAGCTGTAACTAGAGTGTGGGATGGTCATCCTGATAGAATAAAACAAATTAAAGAAGGTGAATTACAAGATTGGCCGGGTACAAAAGAAAAATTAGAATCTTTACGTCAAGAATTAACTCCGGAAGCTTATATAAGGTGTGGATCGGTATATGCTATGAAAAGACATGTTCTTATAGAAGAGGGCAATAGAAGAGGAAAGATTAGTATCCCATATATAATGCCTGATGAAAGAGTGTGTAATATAGATGAACCCAAAGATCTCCTTACTGCCCGGGCTATGATGGATTTAAGATTGAAGGGGGATTTATTGGAAGAAAAATTTCAATATAAAATATTAGCTATTTCTAAATGTGATGACCTTACTAGCGTAAAACAAACTCTTTCAAAGTTAGGTAATGTGGATTATAAACCTAATATAACACAAAAAGAATTAAAATCTAATGTAAATAATTATGATATATTATTTATACCTACCCATTTAAAATTTGATAGTAGTATTTGGGAAGATAACTCTAACATAAAAGTAATATCTACACCATCAGTAGGTACAGATCATATAGATATAGACTTTTTTACTTCTAAGGGAGTAAAAATAATATCCCTAGATAAACAATATGGATTAACTAAAACTATTTACTCCCCAGCTGAAGTGGCATTTTCCCATCTTATTAATTTGTCTAGAAATATTTTTAATGCTGTTAATGATGTAAAAAATGACCATTGGAACCCTTCATCTCATATGGGTAATGAATTACATGGAAAAACCATAGGTATAGTGGGGTTAGGCGCAGTTGGAACAATAATGGCGGGATATTGTAAAGCTTTTGGGATGAACGTAATATCATATGATCCCTATAAAACTATATTAGATAAAGACATTAAACAATATTCTAAATTAGAAGATTTATTAGCTGTTTCTGATATAGTATCGTTACATGTAAACTTAACTAATGAGACTTATCATTTAATAGATAAAAAGGAATTAGATTGTTTAAAAAGTAATGCTATTTTAATAAACACCTCTAGGGGTGAAGTAATTAATCATGAGTCTCTTTTATCTATTATTAACTCTACTAATATAAAGGTAGGTTTAGATGTATTAGAGGGAGAAATAGAAAAAAATCAACTATATTATAATTTAATAGATACTTCTAAAAATAATAATCGAGTTGTAATTACTCCCCATTTAGGTGGTAGCACAATAGAGGCAAGAATAAAAAGATCTAATTTTATTTGTAAACTTTTATATAAATGGTGTTTAAGTGAAAATTAAAAAAATAATAGGATACGGTCTTTCTTCTCCCTTTCAAAACTCTACATATTTAGGGTACCTAAATAATAGTGGGTTGAAAAATATAGGAATAGTAGAAGTACATACTGATAATGGCTTAATAGGTTTTGGAGAAACTTATGCAGGAGTTTATTGTGCAGAATTACTAGAATCTAATGTTAAGTATTTAGAAAAATATCTTTTAGGGATGGAAATTTCTGACCCAAAAGAGATTTTTAATAAAATATTTAGTATACCCTATGTAGGTAGAAATGGTTTATTAGCTAGTATTAATAGTGCGATAAATATAGCCGTGTATGACATATTAGGTAAATATCATAATAAACCTGTTTATGAACTATTATCTATTTCTCCTAAGAATTTTATAAAAACTTATGCTAGTAATGGTTCATCTACGTACTCTCCTTCCCAAATAAAAGAGGATGTTTTATCCATCAAAGATAAGGGATTTGATTCATATAAAATGAGAATAGGTTATCAATCCTTAGACATTGACTTAAAACGAGTAGAAACAGCTAGAAATTATTTAGGTGATGGGAATCTAATGATAGATTCAATTATGGGTACCCTTACACCCTCTTGGGATTTAAAAAAAGCATTAAACATTAGTAAGTTATTAGAACCATATAATCCTTATTGGCTTGAAGAACCCGTCCACCCTACTAATATAGACGCAATGAAAGAATTAACATCTACTAGTTCTATTGATATTGCCGGAGGTGAGGCTCTTAATAATTTATTTGAATTTACACAATATTCTAATCAAAAGGCTGTTAATATAATCCAACCAGATGTCACTCATGCGGGAGGATTTGATGAATGTTTTAAAATCTGTAATATGTTCCCTAAAGTTGCTATGCATGTTTGGGGCAGTGGTTTGGCAATTGCTTCTAATCTCCATTTTAGTCTAGCGTGTAATAATGTAGAATATTTGGAAATTCCCATGATGAAATTGGATATAACTGATGAAATCTTAAATATTGATTTATCCATAAATAAGGGGGGTTATATTAGTGCTCCCACCACTCCCGGAATAGGTATTAACATTACAGAAGATATTAAAGAAAAATATAAATTAGTTACGGATTCTAATTATGTAGTATGATTGTTTATACTGACTTACATAATAGATCTAAAATCTATAATATCCCAGAAAAATTTAAAAATATTCTTAGGGATCAAGACATAGATATAGTTACAGAATATAATGATAGAGCAGAAGTTTATTGGGGTGATTTATTTACTATTAAGGATTTAAATAATTTACCTAATCTAAAATGGATACATTTTTCATGCGTAGGTGTTAATAGGGCCCTTATACCAGAAGTAAAAGAAAGGAATATTTTAGTAACAAATTCAAAAGGAATATTTAAAGAACCCGTTTCTACTTCTATAATGTCCTACATACTTTATTTTTGTAGGGGGTTACATATAGTTAACTTTTTAAGGAATAATAATTTACTGACACGTCTGGAATTTGATTCACATTTTAATACTATAAAAAATCCTATGGAATCCTCCTGCCTTATAGTGGGTTACGGTGATATAGGGACTAGAGTAGGAGAATTATGTAATAGTTTAGGTATGGAAGTTAATATAGTTAAGTCTGATTTAAATGTTAATTTTCCCCCATATATAAAAAATAAATATACTTTAAAAAATTTAAAGGAAGCCGTTAAAAATAATAATTTTATAATTAATTTGTTACCTCTTACTAAATTTACTCATAATATATTTAATAAAGACATTTTTACCCTTATGCGGAATAATTCTTGTTTTATCAATGTAGGAAGAGGAAAATCAGTAAATGAAAAAGATTTAATAGATATCCTAAAATGTAATCCTAATATGACGGCTGCCTTAGATGTTTTTGATACAGAACCTTTACCTTTAAATTCTCCCTTATGGGATATGAAAAATGTTTTAATTACCCCCCATATAGCTAATTTGACAAAAAATTATTGGGATACCCAAATAGAATTATTTATATTTAATGTGAATAATTACATTAATAATATACCTTTAAAAAATATTATTAATATAAATAAAGAATATTAATGAATTCATATATTAAAAATTTAAAAGACCAGGGCAAATTATCCATTTCCATAGACAAAACGCAAATATTTAAATGGGAATATACTAAAATAGCGGGACCATGCTCTGTAGAAGGACCACAAATAGTTAATATAGCTAAAAAAATTCAATCACTAGGAGCTAATGCCTTTAGAGCAGGAGCTTATAAACCATGTACATACCCTATTTTAAAGGAAACTAACGGGTGGAAAGAAGGATTAAGAGAGGAGGGATTAGAATTACTAAAACAAGTTAAAAAGGAAACTAATCTACCCATAGTAACAGAAGTTATGGATGCTAGTATGATAAGCACAGTAGGTGAAGTTGCCGATGTATTCCAAGTAGGTACTAGAAATTTCCAAAACTACACATTATTGGATGAACTAGGTAAATGCGATACACCAGTACTTTTAAAAAGAGGTACCTGGGGAACTATAGATGAAATATTAGGGGCATGTGAAAGAATATTAGTAGGAGGTAATAAAAATATAGCTATATGTCTAAGAGGTGTAGTAGGTATGCCCAGTTATAGACATGTCTTCCCCAGCATAAGATGGGCTCCTGATCTAATGATGATACCCGCCCTAAAGGAGCTTACTAATATACCCATTATTTATGACCCAAGCCATTCTACCGGGTACCGAAATTTTGTTAAGCCCATATCTAGAGCTGCCCTGGCTGCTGGAGCTGATGGTTTAATAATAGAGTGTCACCCAACCCCTTCTTTATCTATTAGTGATGCCGACCAAGCTATAAATTATATAACTTTAAACGAAATATTTAATAATGAAAAAAATAGCAATGATCCCTGTAAGATTAGGGAGTAAACGTGTTAAAAATAAAAATTTAAGACTTTTAGGTAATAAGCCTTTAGTATCATATGTTATAGAGGCGGCTTTAGAATCTAAAGTTTTTGATGAAATTTATCTTAATTCTGAATCGGATATTTTTAAAGAAATAGCTGATAGCTACGGAATTAAATTTTATAAAAGACCAGATTGGTATTCATCTGATGAAGCTACTAATGATCATTTTTCCCTAGATTTTATGAATAATGTGGAAGGGGATATTTTAATTCAGTTATTAGCTACCTCTCCCTTTATTACATCTGAACAAATAGTGAACTTTGTTAATCAGTCAATAAATTTTGATACTTTAATTTCTACCTCTAAAGTTAAAATAGAGTCTCTTTATAAGGGTAAACCCATAAATTTTGATCCTAAACAAATTACACCTCCTAGTCAATTATTGGAACCCGTACAAGCATATGCATGTTCACTAATGTCTTGGAAGTATAATAATTATAAATCTAACATGGAAAAATATGGGGCAGGTTATCATGGGGGTGACGGTGATATAGGATTCTTTGAATTATCAGGGTATGCTACAGTTGACATAGATGAAGAAGATGATTTTAAATTGGCTGAAGCTATAATTAAAATTAAAAATCAAAAACCACGTTACTATAAATCAGGCGATGTTTATGATGCCAATAGAAAAAGAGTACTATTAGAAGATGGTGTATCTAATAATACTATGTTGGAATATAATAAAGAAGTAACCAGTATAAAAAATATAATTAATAGTAATCCCACTGATGAAGCATGGTCTCATACTTTAGTTAATTCCGAATCCACTTGTGCTACTTTAATAGCACAAATGCCTGGAGAGGGTAATAGGTTACACTATCACAGTGATTGGGATGAATGGTGGCATATTATACAGGGACAATGGGAGTGGTATGTAGACGGAAAGACTTTAACAGTGAGTGAAGGTGATTTAGTTTTTATAGAAAGAAATAAACGCCATAAAATAACTGCTATAGGAAAGGGCTTATCTATTAGGTTAGCCGTAAGTAGGGAGGATATAGACCATATATATGAGCATATTTAATATAAAAATAGATTTTAAAAAAAGTAAGGGTAGTTTTATTTTTGATAAAAATACTAAAAAACCTTATTTAGATTTTATGGGTATGTATTCATCCCTTCCTTTGGGATATAATCATCCTATATTTGATAATACTTTTTATAAAGAAATTAAAAGAATTTCACATTTAAAAATAGTTAACTGTGAAATCTTATCTGATGAATACGAAGATTTTTTATCATCTTTTAAAAATTTTACTTCTTTACCTGGTTACTCTAACTATGCTTTTACTTGTACGGGTGCCTTAGCTAACGAGGCGGCAGTGAAAACTGCCATGTGGTATAAAGGCCCTGAACCTAACGGATACATACTATCGATTAAAAACTCTTTCCATGGTATTAATTCAGTAGGTAATATTATTACTACCAGATTTGAGGGGGTAGATAAGAGATTAGATACATTACCGGGTATGGGGTATTGGCCCTCTGCTAATAGTATAGATGAAGCTATAAACCATATTGAATATGAATGTAATAAGAGCACTAATAGGTTTTTTATGTTTAAAAAACCACAAAACCATTTAAAAGGTGTTATTATAGAACCAGTACAATGTACTTATGGGGATAATTATTTATCTGTTGAAAAATTAAAAAAACTTAGGAAAGTATGTACACAATATGATATTCCCCTTATATTTGATGAGGTACAAACAGGATTTGGTACCACGGGTAAAACTTGGTACAGTGAACATTTGGATATTCAACCAGATATTATTATATTCGGGAAAAAATCACAGGTGTCAGGAATTATGGTAAAGGATACGCATTCCAAAATTTTTGAATTCCCTAAAAGGTTATCTGTTACCTTTGATGGAGATCTTTTAGACATGGTTAGATGTAAGTATATTATAAAGGCTATTGAAGAAAATAAATTACTTAACAACGCTAGTAAAATGGGTGAATACATTTTTTCTGAATTATCCCGATTTAGCTCGTTAAAAAATATAAGACATACTGGGTTATTAATTGCATTTGATTTGGATAATAAAGAAAAAAGGGACATATTTTACAAAAAATTACATAAAAACGGGATGATTTGTAACCCCACTAGAAATAAATCTATTAGATTTAGGCCTAACCTTAACATAACTAAAAATGAAATTAATAAAGCATTATATATTATAGATAAATCCCTAAAATAAAAAAATGAGACATATAGACTTTGAAAATATAGAAAAGAAATTTGATAACACTCTTAGAAAAAAAGAGTGGAAAAAACTACAAAAAGATTTTAGTGATAGTAGTGATATTTATTTAGTAGCAAATGGGGGGTTATGGTCTGTAGGACAACATGCCGCGGATGATTGTACAAGACTTTTTGCTAAGGCTAACATTAGTAAATCTATTAGCTCCATAAATAGTCAATGCCTAATGACTAGTTTAGCTAATGATTATGGATATAATAATTTATTTTTAGGGTGGTTAGAATTACAGAGAAAAACTGGGAGAATGAAAGATGATGCTATGATAATAGCATTGTCATGCTCGGGGGGTTCTAAAAATGTAGTATCTTGTTGCCATTGGGCAGAAGAAAAAGGATATAAAACCGCTATGATAGCAGGTCAAAATAGGAATGTATTATCCCCCTCCATTAACAATATAGTTTTAGATTGTAAATATTTCCACACAGTGGAAGTGCTTACATTAATTTTATTTTATGATTTAATTCATGCTTGTGGTGCTGAATGTCCTTCCATTTCTGATGAAGTTATAAGAAAAGGAACTTCTTTACCTTTATCTAGAAATCCTATTAAGTAGATATGAAAGAAAAAGTAATATTTGTTTCCAATTCACCCACTGTACTAAATAAAGAATTAGGTGATAAAATAGATAATTTTGACGTAGTTATAAGATGTAATGACTTTGAAATAGAAGGTTATGAAAAACATGTAGGCACTAAGACCGATATTTGGTCTAGTTGTTCTGGAGGAGGACGAAGCTTTTATCATCATCCCATTTATAGAATAACTAAATGGATGGAATACCATAAGGATAAATTGGGACCATTTAAAGAAGTTTGGACAGTAAGAGAACAAAGAACTGATAATTTATTTGAAGATAATAAAGAATTATTAAAATATTTTACTACAGATGATACACAATATAGATTTTTACATAAACATAAAAATGAAAGAGGAAAATTAGAATTTGTATCTAAATTTGTTGAACGTAATTGTAAAAAATTAAATTGCAAATCACCCAGCACTGGGTTTATTACTATTCTTAAAGCACTTGAATTATATGGTGATATTACTATTTATGGTAATAGCTTTTTCAAAGATAGGGAAAGTATAGATGCTAAAAAGGATAAAAGTAGATTAGGTAAACATTATTTTACTATGGATATTAGTAGATATAAGGGCACAAAAAGAGAAAAATATTTTTTAGCTCAATTAACACGAGAAAATCACCATGGGTTTGCTATATTAGATTATGAAACAGAAAATAAAATAGTAAATAATTTTATAAAGGAAGGAAAAATAACTATTTTAGAATGAGCAATATAAGCGTTATAATAAGAAATAAAAACGAAAAAGATTATATAGGTTTTGCTATTCAATCAGTAGTAGATAATTTTATTGACCCTGAAATTATAGTAGTAGATAATAATTCCACTGATGAGTCCCTAGATATAGTTAATCTTTTTAAACCCCAAAGGAATATTAAAATAGTTAATATAAATAGTTACAGCCCTGGGGCATCATTAAATATGGGAGTAAAACATTGTTCTAATAATACTATCCTTATATTATCAGCTCATTCACAAATTACTATATCACCTAATCTGGGTATTATAAATTCATATCTAAATGATTATGTTGCTGTATTTGGTAAACAAATCCCTATCTATAAGGGAAAAAAGATAACTCCAAGGTACATATGGAGTCATTTTACTGAAAGTAATGAAGTTAATATGTTTTCTACTATAGAAAATAGACCTTTCTTACATAATGCTTTTTGTTTTTATAGTAAATCCACTTTAGAAAAATATCCATTTGACGAAACCTTACCCGGAAAGGAGGATAGATATTGGGCTACAGATGTAATTAAAAAAGGATTTAATTATTTATACACACCAGAGTTAGAAGTTAATCACTATTGGACCCCTAATGGTGCAACATGGAAAGGAATAGGATAAAACATGATAAAATTTATAGCACTTATATTACCGTGGGAAGTAAATTTTCTTCCTAAAATTGTATCACAATTGATAGCATGTAAAACTCATCTATCTGATGAAGATTGTAAAAATATAAAATTTTCTATATGCTATAGTAATGTGCCTGAACAAATAAATTGGGATGAATCATCAGCTATACCACAACATTCCGAAAATGTTTTTAATAAATGTTGTAAATTACTTAGTCAATATTATAATGTAACATATACTATTGATAATAATGTAAAGGGCTGTGTAGGGCATAGGAGGGTTGAATTTAATAAAAACGATTATGATTTTTGTGTTACTTTTGATGCAGATATGAATTTTCCCTCTACCTTATTATCTACCATTATTACTACTAGTAAAATATTTAAAAAAGATGAAATATTAGTTTTTACTCCTCAAACTTCCGTGATGTGGGATGAAACATGGAAAGATGTTTGTGCTTTTGATCTGGATCTTAGGGAACAATATTGGGATAGACCTGAAAGGTTTAATATTGAACTAATACAACCTAAAAATTCTAAATTTACTATAAAACAAATAGGTTCCAAATGGTATGGGGGCATGTTTCCTTGTTATTCTAGGGGTTATTTAAAGGAATATCCTTTGCATGAAAAATTAGGGGATGGTTATGGTCCTGATGATTATTATTTAATGTTAAAGGGTTTAAATGGAGATAAAAAACATAAACAGTATGTAATAGAGGGTGTAATAGTGGAAAATAGTAAAAGATATTATGGTTTACATGCATGTAGGGAAAATTATAAATTTAACTATTATGCTAAAAAAATAAGTGATGATGACTTATATAAACTTATCGCAAGCGAAAAAACATTATGATGAATATAGTAGTAACTGGAGGAGCAGGATTTGTAGGCACTAATTTATTACGTGTATTATCTAAAGATAGTAAATATAAACTTTACTCAATAGACAATTATAGTACCGGTCTAAAGTCTAATGAAATTAAAGGTGTTGAATATTTTAATAATGATATTAGACCTTATAATAGTATTAACACCCAACTATTATTAAATAAACTTAAACCAGATATTATTTTTCACCTGGCTGCTGTGGCGAGGATTCAACCTTCTTTTGAAAATCCAATTAATTATTTTACTACTAATGCTAATGGAACTTTAATATTAGCAGATTGGTGTAGTAAAAATAACGTACCTATTATTTATGCTGGTTCATCCTCCCACCATTCTGGTAAATTTAAAAATCCTTATACTTTTTCCAAAGATATGGGTGAAGAAGTTCTACAGTTATTTGCTACACACTTTAACTTAAAATATTCTATAGCTAGGTTTTATAATGTATATGGGCCTAATCAATTACTAGAAGGTGGGTATACTACATTAATAGGTAGATGGATTAATAATTTACAAAAAGGATTACCATGTGAAATTTATGGTGATGGGGAACAAAGAAGAGATTTTACTCATGTAAGTGATATAGTAGATGCTCTTATAAAAATTATGGAACAACAAGCCTATCATAAAGACTTTGAATTAGGTAGAGGAAAAAACTATTCTGTTAATGAAGTGGCTAGTATGTTTAATATAACTCCCATTTATAGGGATGCCAAACCTGGTGAGGCCCGAAATACATTATGTGAATCCAAGATAGCTAGGAATGTACTAGGTTGGAAACCCAAAATTAATTTATTAGATTATATAAATGAAGAATTATAAAATATTAGACTGTACTTTAAGGGACGGTGGATATTACACTGACTGGAAATTTGATTCTTCCCTAGTTAGGGATTTAGTTAAGGCTTTAGATAATAACTGTGTTGATATCATAGAATTAGGTTATAAATCTCCTATTAAGGGAGGCCCTTATAGAAAATGTAATGATGGATTTATTAATTCTATAATAGACTTTAAAGTCAAGGCTGAATTAGCTTTTATGATTGATGTTAAGGATTATATTATAGATAAAAAGGTAAATAAATCTTTACTATTAGATATAATCAAACCATCCTCTACATTTACCATTTGTAGAGTAGCAGCTAAGATAGATGAATTGCCATATATAGAAGAAATAGTTAATATTCTTAAAGAATTAAACTATAAGGTGATTTGCAATTTAATGGGCACCTCACTTTTAAAGGATAAGGATTTTAGTTTATTTTCTAAAATATGTAATAAATTAGATTTAGAAGCTATTTATATAGCAGATAGTTATGGGGCTTTACTTCCAGAGGATATTAGAAATATTTTTTCATCTCATCCTATATCAGGTATTCATACCCATGATAATATGGGACTGGCATTTGCCAATTGTTTAGAAGCTATAAATTTAGGAGCTAATTACATAGATGGCACTATTACTGGAATGGGTAGAGGCGTTGGTAATGTTAGAACAGAACAACTTTTACTTAATAGGGGAGGTATAAATTATGATTTATTAAATATAATAGATAAATTTAATGTATTAAAAAATAAATTTGGATGGGGTACTAATCCACTATACCATAGAGCAGGCAAGGAACATATCCATCCTTTATTTATGCAAGATCTTAATAGTTCATCTTTGGATAATAAACAATTACTTCATACTTTGGATGCTTTATCCCAAAACACCAGTTATGATCCTAATGTTTTAAATCAGTTAAAAAAACAAAGAACTGTAATTGTTATTCCGGCTAGGTATAAATCATCTAGGTTCCCAGGTAAACCCCTAGCTAAAATTAACGGAAGGGAAATGGTATTAATAGTGGCAGATAAGGCTTCTGAAGCAATAGGTAAGGAAAATGTCTATATTGCTACAGAAAATATGGAGATAGTTAAAATAGCTAAGAATGAGGGATATAATGTAGTTATTACTTCGGATTCATGTTTAACGGGTACTGATAGGGTAGCCGAGGCTTCATTAGAAATTGATGCTGATATTTTTATTAATATTCAAGGTGATGAACCTTTAATTGATCCTAATGATATTAAAAAGTCTATAGATTTAAAGAAATTATACCCTGATTATGTAATTAATTGCATGTCTAAATTACATAAGGATGAAGAAGCAAGTAATAAAAAAATCCCCAAAGTAATTTGTGACCTTGATCAAAATTTAATATATTGTAGCCGGAATGTTATACCTGGATTTAAGGAAAAAAATATCTCTGATATTTTTAAACAAGTATGCATTTATGTTTTTAATAAAAATCAACTTAGAAAATTTCATTCGACTAAAAAATCTCCTCTGGAATTATCTGAGGATATTGAAATAGTTAGATGTTTGGAAAAAGGAATGAAGGTAAAGATGTTAAAAGTGGATAAAGTCTCCTATGCTGTTGACTATCCTGAGGATATTAAAGTTATTGAAGAAAATTTAAAATATGAATAATACTACTTTAGATAAATTTCAACAGTTTATCGATAAAACGGAAAAAAATGTTATAGCACTAGATTTTGATGGTGTTATACATAATCATGATAAGGGATTCCATGATGGTACCATCTATGGTAATCCAATAGAGGGTACTGAGGAGGCTTTAAAAACTTTATCTCGTGATTACCAATTAATTATTTACAGTTGTAAATGTAATCCCCATAGGCCTCTTATTAATGGTAAAGGGGGAATAGAGCTTATGTGGGAATGGTTGGAAAAATGGAATTTAAAAAACTATATTAGTGATATAGTAGTAAGTAAACCTAATGCTATTTGTTATATAGATGATAAGGGTATTAGATTTGAATCTTGGGAACAAATTTTAAATAAATTTTAATTATGGATAAATTAATAATAGTAGATATTGGAGCTGCAAGTTATCCTAACCACAGTTTTGGTACACCTAAGGGCCATAAAAATTTTGAAATTCATTTATTTGAACCCCATCCTAAAACATATTCGCGTTTAGAAGATAAGTTTAGGGGTAAAAAGGGTTATTTTTTATATAATTTAGCATTATCTAACATAGAGGGTACTACTACTTTTTATTGTACACAAAAAGTTAACTGCAGTTCTATCCGTAAACCTAATCCTATAGTATTAAAAAAACGAAAAGATATAACCACTTATACAGAGATGGAAGTCAAAGTTAATACTTTGGATAATGTTTTAGGACATCTAACACATATAGATTATCTTAAACTAGATACTCAGGGGTCGGAATATGAAATTTTATTAGGGGCTAAGGAAATGTTACCTAAAGTTAAAAAAATACAATGCGAAGTAGAGTTTATTGAGTGGTATAAAGGTCAGAAATTAGCTGAAGAGGTGGTTGAATTTTTGGAGTCCAAGGGTTTTAAAAAAGTAGGAAAAAAGAGAGCGAGCCATACCCACTGTGATTTATTTTTCACCAGAAGGGATTTACTATGATTAATAAAACATATAATTTAAAAAATTCTATACTTCAATTAGAGGAACCCGAAGATCGTCTTAAAATTCTAAAGGATCAGTATAAAGATGAGACTGCTTATATAGTAGCTGCGGGTCCCTCTTTAAAAAAATATTCTACGGAATATTTAAATGAATTTATGAAAGATAAATTATGTCTTCCTATAAAACAGTCATATAATTTTTTAAAACAGGTGGCTGACTTTCATTTATTAAATTTTTGCAACTTTGCCCCCTATGATTGGACTAATAATCAATCTATTGTAACTTGGGCAATATTCGAACAGTTTCATCCTAAGATGATATTTGATAATAATTTGGAAGCGGATTTAATGATTCCAATTTTTAGAAATAGCTCCCTAACGGGAGGAGATGATGGCCCTGATAGAATGGAATACTCAGTGGCTGAAAGGGGTGATTATGAATCCTTAAAACTTGATCATAAAGATTTAGGTTATAATCAACCTTGGGGTCCTGGTATAATGTATGAAATAGCTATACCCCTAGCTATTCATTTAGGATGTAAAAAAATAGTTACAGTTGGCTGGGATATAGGGGATTTATCCTCATTTAAAAATGGTATCGAAGATGATGAACAAAGAGTATTCCAGGAACATTTTTATGGGGATGAACATAATAAAATAGTATATGCCAAAACTTCCATGGGTCCCAGGGAAATAATATCTGTTTCTAAATCTACTAAAGAAATGTATTATTGGTTAAAAAATCAGGGAATAGAATGGGAAATGGTTTCTGATAGAAACCCTGGGTATGAAGGAATAAAAAGAATTAGTTTATGAAACATAAAATAACTACTTGTATATCTACCAATAATAATTTAGATTATTTAAAGCTAGCGGTACAGTCTGTACGACAAAATGCCTATTATAATGATATGCCTATTGTAGTGTATGCCGAAAATTGTGAAGATGGGACGGACGAGTGGCTATCTGATAATCATTATAACTTAGATTATTATATAGAGAAAAATAAAGTAGAAAAAGGCATAGGAGGAGGAATGAATTTTTGTGTAGATAAGGCACAAACTGAATTTGTAAATATAATTCATTCTGATATGTGGGTAGCTCCCAACCAGGATTTAGAGTTATTAAATTTATTTACTGATGAAAATACTAAATTAATAGCTTCCTCTTTTAGAATACAACCTAAAATATTCCCTAATGACCCTGATTATCGTCCTGGTACAGTTTTTGTTCCTATGGATGCTTTTGGATCATATCATCATGATTTTAATAGTAATTTATTTGATGATTGGGCTCGAGAATTTAGTGATAATAATAATATTAACGTTAGGAAAGGGGGAGGAGCTGGTTTCTTTTGTAGAAAAAAAGACTATGAATGGATAGGAGGTAATGATCCTTTATTTGCCCCAGCAAGTTGGGAGGATATGGATTTATTTATTAGGATGCAATTAGAGGGATACCAATTTAAAATGACTAGCAAATCAGCTGTTTATCATTTTTCTGCTAGGGGGAGCCATTTTAGAGATGAAGCAAAGGATAATTTTAATAATAAGTCCAAAAGACAAAAAACGGCTGAACAGGTTAACATGCAAAAATTTATTAAAAAATGGGGTAGATTACCTGAACATGATGATGAAACTTTTGTAAAGCCTATTTATGGAACAAATGTAAAAACTAGATTATGAAAATAAGTTTAATTCAACCCGGAAGAAACAATCTTAAGTATTTAAAGTGGAGTTATAATTCTATTAGAAAAAATCAAGGCAATCATGAAGTTGAAATTTGTGTAGCTGATGATGCCTCCTCAGATGGTACTTGGGAATGGTGTTTAGAAATGATGGATAAGGATCCTAATTTTAAAGCTATACTAAATGATACGGGGGTAAGACTAGGACATACTATCTTGTATGATCGCTTAATAAATGAAGTGGCTACAAATGATATTTGCATGATTTATCATGCGGACATGTATCTATGTCCAGAGGCACTAAATGCCATAGAAAAACATATTCAAAAAGGTATTATTGTTTCCCTAACACGCATTGAACCTCCATTACACCCTGATGGACCAGAAAAAATACTACAGGATTTTGGAGTTGAACCTGAAGAATTTAACGAGGATGGGTTATTTGCTTTTCTTCAATCCACGGATAGTGAACGAGAAGTAAAAACTACTGAGGGTATTTTTGCTCCTTGGGCTTTTTATAAAAGTGATTTTCAGGAAATAGGAGGCCATGACCCCCTATACGCACCCCAAAGTAAAGAAGATTCTGATATTTTTAACCGTTTTCAGTTAAATGGAATTAAGTTTATTCAAACATGGGAAGGATGTGTTTACCATATGACTTGTAGAGGTAGTAGAAGAAATA
>CAACVD010000374.1_pt1 | contig 21600 bp, 28 predicted proteins | sample 2381771 | NCBI WGS metagenome assembly CAACVD01 (sample SAMEA5211965, study PRJEB30684) | marine metagenome | biome: Marine; feature: Epipelagic; material: Water | collected 2015-10-15 | depth 15 m | reverse complement strand
CAGCTGTAACTAAATCTAAGAATGGTGCTGACTATTGTCAAGTTGTCTTTACAATCAAGGACGAGTTCTTTTCAAAGAAGATGCCTTTAATGTTTGGCCACCCTACTGCACATAATATGGCGGTGCGTAAATGGAAGAAGATAACTCCTAAGTGGGGCTCGCCCACTCAACCTTGGATGGCCGCTGAGTTAATTAAGAACGGTGCGTTCGATTCTATTTCTGAGATCATTGTGCAAAAGCAAGGCAAGTATGAGAATGTTGTTGGTGTTAAAACAAAAGATGGAACGGAGATAAGTTTATGAAAGAGATTGAACAAATAAAAATGCGTAAAGATATTGATATATTGACAGATAAATACAGAATATCAATAAGCGGATTGGCAAAAGAATTTGAATTGCCTGAAAGAACATTAAGAGAATTTATTTTTGCACCACAAAGAAATTTATGTGATGAAAATTTTGTAAAAACAAAAGATGGTCTTGAAAAAATAAAACAAGAAATTAAAAAAGCTAAAGAATATAAAGGCTTTGATTAATGAAAGATATAAACCACTTGCTCGATGATGTAGAGCTACAAAAAGAAAGAGGTCTTAGATTCTATTTAGGCATGAGTCAGATAGGCAATCCAAACCAAAGGCTATTGTGGTTGCGTTGGCGATGGCTGATGCCAGATGATTGGGAGCCAAGAGTGTTGCGTCTGTTAGACCTCGGCAACGTGGTTGAAGAAGATCTAATCAAGAAGCTAAGAAAGATACCGGGGGCTAGCATATTTGATTTAGAGCCTAGTGGTAAACAGCTTCAAGTCAAAACTTTAGGCGGCCATCTCAAAGGCCACTTAGATGGCATAGCCAAGAAGCTACCAGGTTTAGATCCAAAGAATGCATATCTACTAGAGTTCAAGACTGCAAACGATAACAGGTTTAAGAAGCTACAAAGCTTGGGTAGTTATTGCGACTGGTCAGAGGAGTATGCTGCTCAAATACATATGTACATGGGTCTTGCTAAACTCAAGCACTGCATTGCTATTGTTTATAATAAAAATAACTCAGACTTATATACTGAAATTATTGAGTATGATAAAGACTCGTTTGATTTGTTGATCGATAAAGCTACAAACATATTGTCTTCAGACAGGCCGCCAGACAATTACATACCTGAGACAGATTACAGAATTAAAAACTACATGACACCAAAACAAAGAGGTGCATACTTGGGTAGGACATTGCCACCTAAGATACATTGCAGATCTTGTAGGTTTGCTGAAGTAAACTTAGATGGATCAGATGGCACTTGGCATTGCAATAAACATGGCAGAGATATATCCAACGACAGACAGCTTAAAGGTTGCAAGAATCATAACTACATACCAGGCCTTATACCAGCACACTGCATAGAAAAGGACGACAGCATAGTAATTTACGAGAAAGATGAGATGCGATTTGTTAATGTCCCGGAAGGCAAACACTCTAAGGAAGATAACTTTTATTCTAGCAAAGAGCTGATAGAGGTTATCAACAGTGGCTTTCCGAAAGAAGCTTTAGAGCAATACAATAAAATAAAACATTTGTTTGATGGCACGATACAAAAGATTAGGCCATGGGTAGACACCGGGGTTCCGTTCTAGTGAAGATTAAATTATCTTTGGATGTTTACTACTCAAAGAAAAAAAAGTTTATTCTGAACTTAAACAACTACAGGAACGCACACTACAGAGTTTTATCTACAGCAAAAAAAATATACTCAGAAGATCTTGTAGAAAAGATACAAGATTTACCTAAATTTATTGAGCCAGTTAGATTGACATACACCTACTACGCTAGAAGCAACAGGCGACTTGACATAAGCAATCCATGTTCGGTCATAGATAAGTTTGCTTGTGACGCTTTGGTAAAGGCACAGATCATACAAGACGATGACTTCAAACAAATAAAAGAAGTGGTCTATAGGTTTGGTGGAGTGGACAAAGACGATCCAAGATGTGAGCTAGTGATAGATATATTCTAGGGTGTGCCTGTTAATATTTTTTGCTCTTCTTCTTCTCTTAAAACTTGAGATGCTCTTTGAGCTCTAACGTCTGGTGTTAAGTATTGGCCAGTTAAGCCTTGAGTTAACTCCTGTTTAGATAAGTCAAACATTCCTTTGCTAATAGGTTGAGGAACCCCTATGTTACCAACTCTTGAAGCTTCTACTAAATCTCTACTAACATCTATTGGTCTAAAGATTCCTCTCATAACATCTTTATAGTTAGCAACTTTAGCATCTTTTAATTGTTTTTCTATTTGCCTATCAGTTAATCCTAAAGTTCTAGCATCTTCTATGGTGGTATATAAATCTCTTAATACTGTATATCTATTTTCATTTTGATTAATATATCCCTGTAAAAATTCTTCTGCTGTCTTTCTATCATTGGTTCTAAGCAATCTATTAAATTGATTGGTAGCATCTCTGATTGCATCGTTTGCTTCAAAGCCTCTATATCTTACAGTTCTTTCTAGTTGAGGTTTAACAACTTTAAATCCAGTAAATGCTTGCACCATTGTTTCAGCAACATCAATCTCATTGCCCATTCGGTCTAATATTTTTTGGTCATCACCTTGTTGATTAGTGCTACCAAATACAGACTTTGGAAAATTTTTAGGAGTAAATCCCGGAGCAGAAATGCCAATAGGTTTTTTTGTTGTTAAGTCAGGTTCTATTCTATATGGAGTAATTGTTGGTAATGCTGTGTCTATAAAATTATAAAAACCTTTTGCAACTTTATCTCCAGTGCTATCTGAAGAACCCCATATTTTTTTACCTGTTGATGTTGTTCCATTAATTCCATCAAGCACAGCTTGAGCAGCAAATGCTGGCTCAACAAAACTTTGCCCCATCTCACCAATAACTCCCATTGAAGAATCAAGTAGTATTTTTTGTAATGATTCTTCATCTCTGTTTCCACTAGCAACTTCTTGAAACACTCTATTGATAGGTCTTTTTAAATAGTCGTATGGATTCATATAACTAAAATTAAAAAACTGAGTTGGGTTTCCGTTTCTGTCAGAAGCAACAGGTATTAGTGTTCCTGTTCTATCCCATGGAGTTGCTCCAGTTCTTTGATAGGCTTCTATTTTTTCTTTAGCTACTCCAGTTAATGCCATGCCCAGGCTAGTTAATGCTGTTGGCAAAGCTGCAGTAGTTGTTACAGCTCCAGTAAGTCTTCTCATGCCAATTTTTTGTAGCTCTGGATTATCACTGGCTAATTCTTTTATACCTCTACTCACAGCATTAGTGGTGTTTCTTATAATTTCAGATGGAAATGCAACAAAGTTACCAAATGGAGATCTTCTAATAACTTCTGAAACAAATGGCACAATCCTTTGATAGTTTTGAACAGTGTTCAAAGTAATTTCTCCAGCTTCAGATCTAGCAAATTGTTCCAACCCTTCTTGGCCATACTTATCAATTATGTCCTGTGGTCTTATAATTGCACCTCCTTTAGATCCATCAATTAAATCTGCAAACCTTGTTATATTTTTTGCTGACTCTATTGGAACCACTGACTCTGGAGCCTTAGATAATGCTTGAATCATTCTTTCTTTTTCGCTCATGTAATTAAATACACGACCAGCATCATCAGTCATACCATATGCTTTTTCAAAAAATCTAATGCCTGATTTATCTACAGCTTTTCCTATGCCAGAAACTAATCCACTTCTTTCAGCTGCAAGTTTTGCAATTTCTAAAGTTTCACCAAGTTGAGCACCACCTTTTTGCATGATGCCTTCTTCCATAAGTTCAGCAATTTTATCTTTTCTTAAAATTTTTCCTTTTGGATCCATTAGTCCAGCAAAACTTGTCTGAACAGAATCAACGAACCTTCCAGTGCTTCCAAGATTTCCATTTAATAATGAGAAGAATGGAATACTTGTAAAGTTTCTTACTTGTGCTCCGGGAGATAAAACTGTTTTACCATATTGTGATCCAGCTTTAACAGATAACATTCCTGTGTAAAGCTTTCCAAGAACAGGCCATTGAGCTTTCATATCTGATGTAGCTCCCATTAAAGAATCAAATATGTCTGCTCTTGCATAAGATCCAGCTAGTGCGCCAGCATCTTCATCGAACTGTTTAAATACTATTGAATTGCCTTGAGCATCAAAGTCTCTTAATTCTTTTTGAGCTTTGCCAGTATTAGGATCTATACCAAATTCCTTTGGCTTTAAAAACTTAACGCCACCTGTTTGTGGTGAGAGCTCATCAAGTTGTTTAATTTGCTTAAACATTTCTGTCTTACCTATGAGACCTGAAAGTTTTTGTGAGGTTACATTTGCTGTAAGTTTGGTATTAGCAAGAGCACTCTTCCAATCTGTTTGTAAGTATCCTGCTGTTTCTCCTAGTGCTCTTCTTACTTGTGGTAAGTTATCTAATTGTCTGCCTTTAAGAATACCTTTTTCTCTTTGCAATCCCTCCATCAACATCTCATTGGTTTCAAAATCAAAACCATTTTTATTTTTTGGGCCAGGATTTAATAGCTCAAAAAATTCTCTTTGTGCAGTTTGTCTGTCAACACCAAAGTTTTCTTGTATTTCTTTAACGGCTCTTTCTTGAAACTCTGGCTGAACTTTAAAACCTTTATCTAATATAGATCTGTAAACTCTTGTTCCATACAAGCCAGCGTTTTCTGCAATAATACTTTTTAACTCATCTGGTATAAACAAATGCATAAACCCATCTGCACCTTCATCACTGTAATTTAAAACTTGATTAGAATAAGTATCAAAAATATCTCTATTATTTTTTAATAACGTAGATACTTTTAAGCCTTCTCCTAAACCTAGTCCTTGATAGTCTATGTATTGCTTTTCTAAGTCTAAAATATTTTGTTCAGCAGCTTTTTGAATAGTTCTAGCTTTTTTTATCTTATCTGATCGTGATAAATTTGGAGATTGATAATCAACTCTTATTCTTGGAAACATAAAATCTTCTATGTTTCTAGATAAAGCAAGCGCATTGGTTTGATTAAGTCTGCCACCATCTACACTTCTTTGTGTTGTTTTTATTATTTGGTCAAAAGCAGTGTCAACTTGATCTTGCATAGCTTTAACTTGAGATGTTTTTGCGGCCATTGTTTGTGCAACTAATTCGTCAGGCCTGTCTCCAGCAAAAGTAAACCATTTTTTTAATGTGTTTTGGTTTGCATCAAACGCTGTTTTTTGCAACTCATTAGGTTTTAAACCACCTTTAGCTGCAGTTAATCCTTTGGCCACAACAGATGCACCTGGGGCTAATAAGTCACTAGCTCCATAAATAGTTTCCTTTGTTGCTTTTAATGCTAATGGTAATCCTAATATAAAACCAGCGCCTTCCGCTGCTACTTCTAATTTATTTTTTAATCTTTCAGATGCTGCTTCTGCACCATTAAGTCTTGCCAGTCTTGCTTGATCTGATTCTGATTGTTGATCTATAAATATATCTTTAAGAGTATCGACATCATCAGTTGCTACTGCGCCATCAGCTAGTCCACCACCAAGAGCTGAAGTAACTTTATTCATTTTTCCAAAACGGTTTAATACTCCAGCAACACCAAAGCCCGGCAATCCAAATTGAACTAAGTATCTAGTTATTTGTCCTTGAGTAGTTTCAGCTTCACCAACAGCAATCTTGTCAAAGTATTCACCAACATCTTTAGTTAAATCTTCGTCAGTAAAAAGATCATAAACAGATGCTCCTGTTTCAGCTACCCCTCTTACTGCTTGTTGAACACCAGCAACGGTTTGTCTACCAACATCTCCTAAAACATTAGCCTTGCCTTTGCTTAAAGATTTAACTTCAAGCGCATGTTCAGCTTTAGCTTTTTCTATTGTTTTTGGATCTTTGTTTGGTATGTATTTTGAGATGCCATCTGGAAAAGTAATATATGGCATAAGATCACGGTGCGCTGGCTTTTGGTTTTATTTGTATTCCGAATAGAGGATCTAAGTAAACATTAACACCTTGACCTAATTGAGCTCCTACAAAACCTGGCCCAACTGGTTTTCCATTATAAGTTAAAATAAAATTAGGATATTGGTCAGAAGTGTAGCCACCAGTTTCTAATTTATCTCTTAATAAAGTTTCATATACATATTCTGGTTGACCTTCTTTAACTTCTCCAAGAGTCATGCCAACTTTAGCTGCTTGCATTTGTTTGTAAAGATCAGCAAACCTTGGATTATCTTGTAAAAATTTAAGTGTTTTCACATCAGCAGGCAACATATCAGCTTGTCTTGTTTCTTCGCCAAAGTACCCTTCACCAAATGCAACTGCTGGATTAATAGGCACATAACCTTCTACTGGCTTCATCATATTTAAAAAACCTGCCATCATTTTTTTTGCAAAGTCTTGATCGTTTCCAACTTTATCCATGTATCCTGCTGGTAATGCTTTTATATAATCAAAAAACTTAGGCTTAGTTACAAACTCACCCTTGTCATCTACCTCAAATCCTTTGCCTTTTAATTCTTCTCTTACATAAAAAGCTAAAGAATTATCAGTTGCAGGATTATATGTTGGTTTGTTAATTACAGAATCGTTTGTAATTATGGCATTGTCATCACTTATTATAATTCCACTTTCATCTTGCTCTGTTGTTGTTGACTGATCTTCTCCAATTGGAAGAACCGCTGCTGTTACACCGCCAGCTATGGCCGTCTTAATAGGATTTCTAACTCCTATTCCAGCTATGGGTCTATCTTTCATTTGCTGAAGAATAGATTTTTGAGAACCAGCACTGCCTTCAAAAGCATCATCTACTGCTTTATTAACATTAGCTCCTTGGCCTTTAATTGGTTCTGGCTCTGCTACTTCTCTTGCAGCTTTTCTTTGAGCCGCTGCATTTCTAGCTGTCGCAACAGGATCATCTTTAAATTCATTTTTTAATTTTGGCGCAGTCTTAGGTTTAGCTTTAGGTTTAGGTTTAGCTTTAGGTTTTGTAGGAAGTTTTTCTGCTATCTCATCCATCATATCCATGACAGTCATAACAGCTTTTTTCTTTTTACCGCCCGGAGTCTTTGCGCTGGTTGGCAGTATGCCACCATCTACCATTCCCATAATGCCACCGTCTGCTCTTTCAACAGGGTAGCCAGATGTTTCAGAAACAGTTTCATAGATAATAGAAGCTGTTCCTTTTGGATCTGCTTTTAACGCTTGTGCTATTTCGCCCATTGAACCAGCTGCCTCTGGTGCTGATGTTACAAGATCTAAAATTCCTTTAGTGTATTCAACTGGACCTTTTGCAAATTCTATGCCTTCTCTTGCAAGCATTGTAGTTGGAACCATTCCAGCTAAAGCACCAAGGCCTTTTTTAACTTTTCTAGCAGTGTTCAAACCTTTCATGCCTATAGCCGCTGGAACTCCAACCCCTGTAGCTGCCATACCAGCTGCTGCATAATCTAATGGATCGCTTGGATCAAAAATAAAATCAGTAATATCTCGTGCGTTAAGTCTTTCAGGGTCGTCTTTCATACTGAAGAAACCTTCTCGGCTCATAAACCTAGGGTCTCCACCCTCTGCAAAACCTTCTACCCCTCGGCCTTTAAGTATGTCAGCTTGTGTTACTTTGCCATCGCCTGTTAGATCCGGGAAGCCACCGTTTTTTAATCTTACTGGCTCTAAGCCTGACATTATTCCCGGCATTACATCACCTTGCTGTAATCTACAGCGTAGTAGCCATCTTGAACAATGACTGCATCTGGTTTAACCTCTAGAACTTCTTGAGCTATTACACCTTCAGCTGGCTCGCTTTCAGCACCTAGTGCTTTACCTTTGTCGTTCCAATCCCATGTGTACCAATTGATACCTGGTTCTAGCTCACCAATTTTTTTAATGTTTTCTTTTAAATCTACATCAGAAAAAGGTGTGTATCCTAAAGAACCTAGTCCAGTAGCAATAGTTCCTGCAGCACCGACTGCTTGTCCTAATGCTGTTGGTTGCTGATAGACACCACGTTGATATGCGCTTGTGCCAGTACCTCCAGAGATACCTCCCATTGGAGATCCAGCTAGAAGCTGTTGACCTGTAAGCAATCTTTGTAATGGTTCTTGAGCAAGCTGATTTGCTCCAGCAAACTGTCTTGATAGTGCTGCTTGCTGAGTAGCTTGGCCTTGTTGACCAAGTTGATTTAACATATTGACCTGAGTGCCTAGCTGTTGCTGAGTTTGTCTGCCTAGTCCTGCTAACCCACCACCAATCTGTCCGAACTGGCCGCCAAGTCCTGCGCTTAATTGTCCAAGCCCACCAAGAGCCTGGCCTAGTTGTGCTTGTTGGCCGCCGATTCCTGCTTGCATGGTTGCAAGTCCTTGTTGAGCACCACGCTGTTGTTCAAATGCTTGTTGCGCTTGTTGTTGTGCTTGACCAAAGCCAGCACTTCTAATACCAGATACAGCCTCTGCTGCTCCACGTCCTGTTTGTCTTGCTAACTCTTCTTGCGATATACGGCCACGAGAGCCACCAAAAGCACCTTGCGATATAGCTCTGTCTCTTAGACCTATGTCTGCTTGTGCTGACTGTCTGCCTATGTCTTCTAATGTTTGTTGGACAACTTGATCTTCGTATGGATTGTAAAAATTTTGAGCCATTGATGGATCGTACATTCCTGTAGTGCCCATGGATGTTTGTTCTGCTCGTTGTAATGCACCAAGGCCACCAGTAACAGCATCACGAGCACCCGGTAAATATCCAAAAGCTTCATCTAAAGCTCTTTCCTGTCTACCGAAGAGTCGACCAGCTTCAGTTACATAGGGTTGATACTCACCAAGTCTTCCGGCTTGCTGTCGGGCTTGTATTTGTAAAGGGGTGAGCCCAGCAGTTTGCTCAATGGGAATATCTCTAGGCCTAGATATGAGACCTTCGTATTCACCGGGTGCGCCAAAGTAAGATGATAATAATCTGCGTGAGTAATCCTCCATGTATGGAGAAACAAAACTATAACCTGTTTGAGGTGTTGTTATAACCTCTGCTGGAGGTGCTGATTTAGTTTTACTTAAACACATCTTTTCATTTAATCCTTATAATACATACCACCTATTTGGTGAAAACCTTTTTTAATAAAAAGTTTCTTGGCTCTTTCTACCCCATCTAGGTTAAAAATACCAAGAATTAAAGGTTTATCTTGTTTCTTAGCATATTCTATAATTGCATCTATTAAAAGATGTGACGGTGGTGTTTGATCTTTTATGTTTCTATACTCTGGCATAACATAAAACCAACCATCGCCTATGTATTGTTCTGCTGACCACCAATATGCATCTGGCGCAGCTGCAATACTACCAATGATTGTATCACCATCTAATACATTATACACAACTCCTTCAAACAGGAAATGATTTATGTGGGCTGAAGCTCTACTCCAATCTATTTCAGGAGATCCTTTGTCTGATAGAGAATGTTCTTTCCAAAAGTGTTCTGATAGAAAATCAGCTATGTGTTTGCCATTTTCAGGGGTGGCCAACACGGATTTTATACTTAGATTCATGCAAGTTTTTTAGCTATGTCTTCTCCAAACTTTTGCATTTTGTACATTTCACGAGCACCTAGTAATCTTTGCTCGTATTCATCTTGAGGATCTGCACCAGCCATAATACCCATACCTCTTACTGCTGCTGAGTTGGTTACAAACTCACCATCGCTTAACATAGCTGGAATCTCATCGCCTTTCTCGCCGCCAGGCCCAGTAACAAGTTGGTCTCTTTCTACAAAAGTCCCATCTTTAGCATAGAGTTGACTGGCTATACGCCTAGGCTGTAGATCGTCTATGAAAGTAGCTTCTCTTGGAGGTGCTACCAATGGAGAGAAAGGTACGCCTTTGGCTTGTGCATAAATTTTAGATACCTCAGATGGGTAGAACCTATAAACATCTGGTGTTACATCTTTGGCATCGATACTAATTCTAGCTCCAGGCCTTGTATCTGAATAACCTAAAGAACCTATGCCAGACTTTGCACCATAAGCTCTAGCAAGAGCTGTGGCCATGCCTTCTTCAGTATCTTCACCTGTGTCTACGCCTAAAATATTTTCTAGATAATCGTTAATATCAAAATTACTAAAGTCAAAACCAGCTATGCCACCGTTTTGAAATCTTTGTAACTGAGGTATGCTGGCTTGAGATCCTTTAATTATTTGGCCTCTTACAAGTGGAGAGAAATCATTAACTTCTGCAACAAGAGATAACATTTCTCCTATTTTTTCCATGTCAGATTTTTTTTCTTTATCCTCTTCTTCTTTTTTATTAACTTCTTCTAGATCTTCTTCTGCTTCATCTTGAGCATCCTTATCAAATGGATCATCAAAGTCAATAACTTCACCAGTATTTATATCAGGAATATCAATATTCATAGATGGTATACCTCCACCAGGCAATAGGCCAACAGCATCTCCTGTTGCATATCCTCTTAATTCGTAAATTTTTTCAAGGTTACTTTTATTTTGCATATTTTAAATAGTTTACTTTATGAAAACTTAGTTTTCTTTCTTCTGTCTGACATAACTGCACCACAGCCTTTATGCATACGAGATACTATACCACCATTTTGTTTTTTTATTATAGTCTTAACATTGGTTGGTTTGCCACCGGGGTTACCGGCCGCACGTTTTCTGCTGACTGCACTGCTTCTTTGTGATGCTGTCATAGCTTTAGCTTTGGCTCTTGGTACACACTTTGGATACTTTCTTTTGCTACTTTTAGCAGACTTACGACCACACTTTTGAAACTTACCTTTTTTCTTAGGTGCACCTATGTCCACCCAATCTCCCTTTGGCCCTTTACCAAACCATTCAGTTAAGCCTCCAGTCGGTTTAGCCATTATCTATATCCACCACCACGTTTTTTGTAAGTTCTAACAAGCCAAGCATTAGCATATGCGCTTGGATATACTTTAAATTTTCTTTTAGCTTCAGCCTTTACCCTAGAATATAAACTTGGGTTAGTGGGCGTAGCTCCTTTTTTCTTAGTTGTTTTTCTTTTTTTTGCAGGCATTATTTGTTCCCGATTATAATGTTAAGGTGATATCACCATTAGTTTTAATACTTATATTACCAAGTTCTGCGCTAGCTTCAAACCCATGAGGGTCTACAGGGGTGTGTAGATCTATCCATTTGTTGCCAACATAAACCTGAAGTACGCCAATAGATGTATTCCAAATAACATCTCCAGCGTTAAAAGCAAAAGTATTTATTTCACTATCATTAAACTGTGGTGTTGAATTTGGATCAAACTTTCCTAGATTAATTTCTAGTATTCTAACTAATCTATTGAATAAACTTGCATCAACTTCGTTTAACGCTAATGGTAACCTGCTATCAAGAAGCTTTGCCATTATCTTCTGCCATCAGTTCTTATATCAAATCTATTGGCTCCTAGTCTCCACTTAAATCCAGTTCTTACTCCTGTATCTGCATCATCATCAGACTGGACTCTAAATACTAATTGACGAGCTCTTGTTCTTACAAAATTTTGTGTGGTAGAACTCGTAACATCACTGGTTGAATTCGTTGTTAAACTTTCGCCCGGATAATTTCTTGATTTTAAAACATAGTTTATTTGGCCACTTGTAGGAGTAGAACCAAAAAACTTAACGTCAGGAATAATTCTGCTAACAAAACCAAACTGTTCGCCTTCATCAATATCAATATCACCAGACTCAATAAAGACATTGTCCATTGGTACACCGTCTGCATCTGAGCCAGTCTCGTGGTTATATAAAACACTGCTGTTTGCTGATCCTTCTGTTGCTAATGGATTTTCAAAGATCCCTTCGTCTAACCAAGCTGTTCTTGACAACTCTCCTATGCTCCAAACGTTTTCTAAATAATTGTATGTGATATATCTATCTATATCGTCACTGCTTCCAGAACAATAGAACCATCCTATTTCATTAAATTCTTTATTGCTGAAAGCAAATATTTTAAAAGATTGAGTTACGTTTAAATCATCTAAAACATAGTTAAGCACACTACAATTAACTCTTTGAACAGCTCCTGCGTATTTATAAAAGCCATCACGAGCCATCCAGTAAACACCATCTGGTGCATTAACAGCAGCATTAGGTGACATCATGCCTACATTCTCATTGATTAAGTTAACGCCAAATGTAAATGGAGCACCAATAAATTGCATGGAGTATAAGGATGTATCTGTCCAAATAAGTATTTCTTGTCTTGCTCTTAGGCCGCCAACTATCTGTGAGCCTGAAGACAGTCTTATATCTCCAGCTGTATTGGTGGCTGTAGGATTCCATTCTGTTAAACTTTCTTGACTACTAAAAGCTATAAGCAAAGGATCTATGTTTCCTGTCCTTGCGCTTCCTACGATAGGATCTGCGCCTAAAACAATAACATGACGATCAATATCACTAACAATTGTTTGCAAGCCTTTGGTTGGAGCAAGATTAGCTCCTGACAAAGATGTAATATTTACTGCTCTGGCTGATGTTCCGCTTGATGTGTCCCAGTAAAAAACACCACCAGCTCTAGGATTGATAACTAAATCTTCACCAAATGCATCATGCGACCACAATCTTAATTGGTTAGCAAAGCTTGCCGCTGCAGCAGAACCCCATGTGCTAGATCCCCATGTGCTTACACCCCAACCAGTTGATGGCACATAAACATTAAGGCCAGTATTGATTTGATACTTGCCTACAACTGAACTACCGCCATTGCCACTATCAGATGCATTGGCTGTAACTGTAACTCCACTGGTGTTTTTTGCAGTTATGGTATAAGTGTTAGCATTTGTTATAGCATCTATTTGATACTCTTGATTGAGAACATTTGAATTAACATTGCCACCTAAACTAGAAGCACCACTAAAGGTTACGAAATCATTTGCTACTGCGCCATGAGCTGTATCGGTAACTGTAACGGTTGAAGATCCATTGGTTGCTGCAAAGGTAACATCGCCGGCTGCTGTTGTAGATCGAAGTGGGGTGACATCATTAAAGTTAGTACCTTCTTTGACATAATATTTTAAGTTAGTTCCCATGCCTAAAAACTTAGTAGATGATAAAGACACCCAACCAAGCATAGCTCGACATGCTCCTAAAAAAGTATTAAGACTATTTTTAGTCCAACCACCTATCTTTTCTGGTAAACCTTTTCTAAACCTAACTAAATTACCATCAGCCCAGCCACCTTTATCCATAAGGTCAGTCATCTCTTTATTGATACCGGGTTGAAATGTAAGTTTTGTTAAGGGCATTTTATATATGATCCCAAGGCTCGCCTTCAAACATTAAACCTTCTGCCTCTCTTCTTCTTGTAAGACCAGCCAAAACTTTGCCACTTGCTTTATTCCATCTCTTCATTTGCGCAGGCACTTCATCGTATTTACCTTCGTTTAAAACTCTAAGCATTGAACTGCTTTTAAGATTGTTTGGCCCTAAGTTATACACCCAAGAAACCAAAGCATCAAACTGACATTGGTTTAGAGGAACTGTTACCAGGTTGTTAACATAATGCTCATACTCATCTTCTAGCTCGCGCCATAACATAAACTCTGATTTTTCTTCAGTCCATTTATCGCCTTCTTGCACATCTTTGGTATGACCATAGCCTATAGTCCATACTCCTGCTGCGCATTTGTAGGCTTCTAATTCGCAACCTTCAAATTTTTTTATAATGTTAAATCCGTCATCTGAAATATTCATATTAATAGTCCCCCCAGACTTTTGTTTTTTTGCCACCATCGTATTCAACTGCGTGGCCTTCTTTGATAAGAAGCTGACAAATATCTTTGCCATCTTCTGTATAAGGGATCGCAAGTATTCTGCCATATTTACCTTTACCAAATGATTTAATGCTTATAGGACTTGAACATAACTCCACCAATCTATCTTTGGCTGCTAGACCAAGTTTTTTTTCTGCTAAGTCTCGGGTCCTTGACTCAGGGGTGTCTATGCCTGCCAACCTGCAGCGTTGTTTATGCAAACGGACATCAAATCCTAAGTCAAGGGTAACATCGATTGTATCGCCATCAACCACTCTCTCAACGGTTGCTTTGTATACATATGGTTCTGGTTTTTTACTCATTATCTTTTGTTGTAACTTTTCTATAATAAACGACAACGTCTTTTAATTCAGTAATATATCTTTTTATTTCTTGCATGTTATATGCCATGACTTCGTAATCAGGTATTGTCATGGCCAAGAAAACTAGCTCGCCCTCTTGTTTTTCTATCTTTGCAAGTTGCTCTTCCCAATTATCTGGAGTTACTGCTATCCATTGCAACTGTTTTAAATCAATCTCTCTAGGCATAATAGGCTGTACGATATTACGCTCAATAGGTTTTGCAGTTACTTGTATTGTTTTAGTTGGAAGTAGGCTGCAACTGAAGCCCATCATCAAGACCGTCAACATCACTGCTGATTTGCTCAATGTTTTCCATGATATGTTTTGTACCATTATTTATTTTCCTTTGCATTTCTACTGGGTCAGCTATGATTTTAGCAGTAAGTTCATAGTTTTGTATAAACTGAGTATATCTGTTGAGCTCTCTTTGAGCTATTTGACTTTTAACCGTAAGGTCTTGTAGCTGTTGTGTTTGTAGTTTGAAGTCTTCTTGTATAGATTTTATAGCTTCTTCTTGGGTGACAACTGCACCTTTTAACGAAGCATTGTTTGCTATAAGTATTTGGTTTTGGCTGTAAAAATAATACGAAGCCACCATAAGTATTCCAATAACTCCTAGCAATACTTTACTCACCACCTGGCCTCATCATTGGTTTGAATTTCAAAGTGATTAACTTTTTCTTTATCTATGGCTTTTTTAAATAATTGATATATTTCTTTTTTAGACTTATCAACAACATCATCAATATAGATGACTGCTTTTATTACATCTTTCTTAGCCATCTTGCATGCACCAACGCCAAGCATCATTATCTTGATACAGAAATCCTTGACATTGTTTATATTTTTCACGCCACTTATCAGAATCATATTTATCATTCCATTCTAGATTAGAGTTTTCTGCTATAGGTATGTAGCTAGATGGTGTTGAACAACTTACTAAAAACGCACCTACTAATGCTGTAATAAATATCTTACTTATATGCATGTTAATGTAATGTTTTTTCTTTTTCATTTTCTATAATAATTATATCTGTAAGTTCTCCAAGAACGATGTAACCATTTACTTCTGCAACTGTTTCAGCTTCATCTATATTGTTTGCGTGTATATTTGGACCATCATATTCTTTTTCATCATGTGTAAATTTAGTAATAAAAATTTTCACTTTTATCCTGCTAATGGATTTTTATCCGCATCTTCTATCTTGTCTATTTCTCTTTGCAAGTTTTGTATTTCAGCCTTGATGGTGGCTACATCTGTTTTTATGTCAGTAACATCTGGCACTTCAATACTATCTATTTCTTTTTCTAAAAACTGCACTGATGTTTCTATAGATGCAAAGCGTTCTTCAATAATTTTCATTTCATCTTCTGCTTCATCTACGCCACCAATCTTGGCTTCTAGGTTCTCTAGCCTGTTAACATACTCTGCGCCTGTATATCCAAAACCAGCAAGGGTTCCTACGATACCTACCAAAGCAATGATTTGTGTTGTTTTATTTTGAAACCAGTCCATGTTACCTCCAAATTTGTGGTTGTCCTTTTGTCATGCTTTCTAAATTATTAATATTTGTACTCGCATAATCATAAAAAGCATTTATGTTGTCATCTAGTGTAGCAGAGGTGTATATGTCTTGAGAAGTGTACCAACTAGGGCTGTCCGGTAATTGATATTGAGTGTAAGTGTTGAACTGTGGTACATAACCTATCAATGCAACTAGCCCGGACTCATCACTATACTCACCAGTTGATTGTTGTTCTTCTTGCATTTCTTCTTGTTGGGCTTCTATGTTTTGCGCAATAATTTTATCTGCTATTTGATCTGCCTCTGATTGCGTCATAACACCGCCAATAGCTGTATCTATTTCACCTTGCACATTTTGTACTTGCACGTCAGCCATCACCACTTCTGTACCACCATCAACGGTATTCATAGGAGTAATGCTAATTGTTACAGATCCACCAACGTCTGAACTCATAGATAAAACCTGGTTGTTTTGTGCAGTAGCACTTGCGTATTGATCTGACATGCTTGGTGAACTAGATGTACTTATACCGCCTCCAGATCCGCTGCTAGATGATTGCGTGCTTATACTAGAACTAATTACATTTGATGAGCTAGATTGAGATGTAACAGAGCCTACATTAACACTAGCAGTTGCAGTTTTCACAGCGTTTTTAACTAGGCTTAAAGCAACAGATCTAAGCTTACCATTGCTTGAAGGAGCATCATTTTCAACTACATCTAATTCTTCTGATATTTCATCAAGGGTTTCTTCTCTGGCCTCTTCTTCTCTTTCTGCCAAACGTTCTTCTTCAAGCTCTTCAAATACTTCTTCTAAGTCCTCAAAGACTTCCTCTACAGCTTCTTCTTCAAAGATCTCTTCTATAAATTCCTCTTCTGGTTCATCAAGATCAGCAAGCCTTTCTTCCAGTCTTTCTTCAAAATGTTCTCTAGTCTCCTCTTCAAACCATTCTTCTAGTTCTTCTACCGTCTCTATAGCTATAATGGTTTCTGGTTCACTAAAGTCTTCAACAAATACAGTCTCTTGTAAAATAAATTGTTCTATCAATATATCGTCTTGATGTATAGGATCTTCATGTCTAGGGTGAAAATCATCTATAAAAGGTAAAGGGTCAGGCTCAAAAAATATTATTAGCTCTTCAGGTTCTGGGCCGCCAAAAAATTCTTCAAAGTTATCACCACCAAATTCTTCAAAGGGTGGGAACATATCTTCTTCAAAAACCTCAATAATTACAAACGGCTCTTCTTGACGTTGATGATGTTCTTCTTCAATAAAAATACCAGTTGCAAATTGTTCTTGCTCATCTACAAAACCATAATCAGCTTGCTCATCATCAAAGAAGGCAACTGACTCCTCTTGTCTGTATCCGGGACAAAAGGGACCGTATTGTGGATCTTCATCACACTGTTGATCGTCATAAGCTTGCCAGTAGTTAGGGCATGACTGACTATAAAGACCAGTTATATTACATTGTTGAGTTAATAAGGCATCCGCATACCCTGAACAACTAGAGTCATTTAGTGGATCACTGCAATCAGCACCGTTGCCATAACCCCAACCAAAAAGAGATCCACCATTCTCTAGGGTGGTATTGATAGTGGTGTTGTTCCAGTTGGTATTGACGCAAGTGTTGCCGTTGGTTGTGCCAGTAGAACATTCATCATGGTAGTAGTAAGTGTAGGAGTTATCTTTGCTAGAGCCTACCTCACCTATAAGAACATCATGGTTAATAATATCTAACGCGCCATAACGAATATCAAAAGAATTATTGTTCCACAGTATTATCTCAAAGCTATTGTCAGATGCTCTGTTGTACTCTCTCATGTCGTACCAACCGAAGATCATCTTGCTGTTATCACCCCAAGATTTCATACGAGAGTTGCTGTCTCTAATTAAATCAGTCCAGAAAGGGTATATGGTATAGGTGTGCTGTCCATTAATAGGGTCAGGAGTATAGTCATTACAATAGCTGCCACTATTACCAAAATGAAGACATCCATTCGTTGCCATCCTCGCTTGTGTAAATGTAGAGCCGTAAAAAGTAAAATTAAAAGAAAGGTCAATTGCAGGACTAATACCATCATCTACTACCTCGTATGCTAACTCACCTTCAAAGTTGTTGGCATTTGTTTGTAGGTGATATAAGTCTTGTCCTGACTCATATGTATATTGAGCTTCTAACGAGAAGCACAAACAAACTAACCACCATAGAGTTCTTTTTTGCATTGTTTTTTAGATTTTGTTTTGCTGACAACCACTTTGCTTACTAGGCCTACAACATCTTTTTTTATTTTATCTCTTTTGGGATTGTATTCTTGACTGCATTCTGCAACAAACTCTGCTTCAAAATCTTTTTTGTCAGGTCTTTTAGATGGGTTAGCTAACCATAACTCTTTAGCCTCTTCTCCAATCTTGCCTTCATAAGGTGCTGGTGTGCCTGCTTGCCACATAGCCTTAAACACTCTTTCATCTTGAGCTAATAGAGAAATAGCGGCCACTTTCATGCCCATATCGTATAAGTATTTAGATAGCTTGAGCCTTTCACAATTCATGTCTCTTACTGATTTACCACCTGACAACCCAAATACCTGCCCCTGGAAGGCTCCAGAGACTCCTGTGGTACATAAATCTTGAGAATAGGACATTATACTAGGAGCGATTGCAGACGCAGGAGGAGCCTCAGATTTAACGTTCTGATTTATTGTTTGCGTGCTATTGGATTCATTAATGTTTCGGTTAGTGTTATCAGATTTAGTGTTGTTGTTATTTTGATTAACATTATTTGTTTTTACGTTTGAGTCTGACTCAGATTTATTAATATTCGTATTGGTGTTATTTGAGGTGCTGGTAGATGTATTGACGTTATTATTATTAACATTTTGGTTAACCGTTGAATTTACTGTAGATGTACTGGTCGAAGTATTAACATTATTGTTTGTGTTATTGGACGTACTATTGGCCGTTGAAGTAGAAGTATTAACGTTTGTATTAGTATTTGTGTTTTGATTTGTATTTACGTTAGTGTTTGACGAAGTATTGGTGTTCGTAGATACATTAGTATTCGTTGAATTATTTGTGTTATTGGTGGTTGTATTATTGGTATTGGTATTGGTGTTCGTATTGGTGTTGGTGTTAGTCGTTGTTGTTGTGTTTACAGTATCTAAAGAATTGTTTTCACAATATTGTGAACCATTAACACAAGCTGTACCTGATTGTTGACTAGACTGGGCATTAACATTTATAGAGATACCAGTAACTAATGTTATGCAAAACATAAGAGCGGCCCAAACAATAATATTATCGTGCTTTTTTTGATCTTCGTCTTTCATCAATCTTCGCCTTTAAATTGTTTACTACTCCCTGTTGTTCCTGCATACAATCCAAACCAGGCCGCGCCAGCTCCTACCACGATAGAAATAAGACCAGACTGTTCAAATGTAGGTTCTGGCAGTTCCATAAACCAAATAGTACATTTATATAATAAAACTATATATACGGTAAGAAAGGCCCTTGGAAATATTCTCCAAGAATCAACCGCTTTTGCTAGATGAATCCATCTTTGATGTGGGTTCTTGGTTGTATCATCCTCAAGATCTCTAATTTTATCTTTCAGTTGAGAGATTTCTTCAATCATAGCCATAAACTTATTGAGATCCATCTCAACTTCGTTACGATCCATATCGCCTGAAAATCTACTTCTGTTATCTTCCATTATAAAAATTTAGCTAAAACTACGCTTATAACAATAAAAGGGTATACACCCCATATCATGTTTTCTAATTTATCAAACCGCTTGTCTCCAGACTCTAGCCTGGCTTCAATATTTTTGTAGCGAATTGCACACTCTCTTTCATGCGACTCTAATTTATTGAGAGCATCTTTGACAGTGGCCATAAGTTATTTTTTCTTTTTTTTAACTTTGACTGTAGTGTAAGCTTCATCAACATCTGGGGTTGATGGATCATCAGCTACATACCTGCCTTTTTTGTTTCTTGCTCTGACTAGCTCTGTTTCATATTCCTCTTCTTTTAAAGGATTAGGAAGCTCGTCTGATGGGAGCGGCTTAAAAAAATTAATTACTTTTGTCCACCAACTCATTTGTCTTTTGCCTTGCCAATGTTAATTGCACACCAATCTATCACCCAATAAACTTTTGCAAGCATTTGGTCATCCTTTGGGGTGGGCGTTAAAGCACAAATAAGTGATGCACCTGATATTACCCAAGGTGCTAATTGTATTAATTTTAAAGTTAAATCTAACATATTTTACTCCTATGAAGTTGGTTCTGTTGGCCAATCACCTAGTGGTCTTACTGGTGGTGTGGCATCGTTATACACATATAATGCAGCCAAAGCATCTACATTTGCAACTGCATTTATCTTTGTTCTCATACTTGATGCGGCTGTTCTAACTGCTACTCTATAATCTAGCCAGTCTGAAGGTATAGCCTTAGAACTTTCTGCATTTCTAACCACCATCCAGTCATTAGGCTGTAGCAAGCCATAAGCTTGATTGTCTATTTTTTCAGAATGAGTATATTTTAAACCTCTAGTCACAACTCCATCAGTGGTTGTATCATCTAAAGCTCTAGCTGTTGCTGTACCATAAGATGCTGTGACTGTACCACTTGAAAATGCAAAAGACTGATTCGTATTAATATAATATTCAAGGTCTTTATAATTGGTGTTGTCTATTACAACCTCATAAATGCCTATGGCTTCTAGCTCAGAGCTAGTCCAAAGCATAAAAATGTTGCTAGGATATTGAATATCTCCTACTGTTATCTGTTTTGGGTTTTTGTAAATTTTAGTTACATTCCCTGATTCTACTAATGCCCACATAATTCTATATTACCTCTTTTTAATTAATTTACCTAGCTGTTGTTGGAATACCTGTTGATGTTACAAATGGATTTTCTGCGAATGCCATGGAGATGTAACCCACAGCATTTCCGTTATAAGCACTTCCTGATGTTCTTAATTTAAAACCATTACTTAAAAAATCTACCATATCTGTAGATGTGCTTTCTGCATTTGTTAAATCAGGAAATAATCTTCCATTAACCACATTAGTGGAGTTTCTTTTATTATCTAAAATTACCCAACTATCGTCTGAAGTATCATATTTTTTTATCATAATCCAAGCAGGTTTAAAGCCAGTATAGACAAACGTACCATTTGCATTTCCATTACCGACATAACTGCCGAACTTACTGTAGCCTTGCACCTCTGCAAAACAATAAGCTACAAAAATTCTATAAGAAGCTGTGCTACTACCTGCTCCTGTAAAAACTGTGCTTGTAGGTGCTGAAAGAGAACTATTGTTTTTTTGACCTTCTGTATTTAATTTTAAATAATCTAATGAACCATCTATAATAGTTGTATAAAAAGACCAAAAACCATTTGAGTCTCCTCGTTCTCTTGCTTTTGTAATAACAATTTTTGGTGCAACTCCCAATCCATGACCGACTGTTTCATTTGAACCACTATTCATAGTGTAAGTTAGTATAGAAAATCCTGCTGTAGAATTAACTTGCACTGTTGATGCAACAGCACCATCATTATTTGTGCTTGTAGTACCACCACCTGCTTTCCATTGCCAAGCTACATAAAGACCACCACCAGTATTTACTCTATCGTTTGGACCGTTTACTGTAAATCCATCTGTACCAAATGCTTCTACATCAGCAGTAGAAGAAACTTCAGCTAAAGTACTATTAGTGCTTAGATATAAGTCTGTTCCTCTGTTGCTGTCTGTAACAACATGAATGTCTGAATCATTTCTTGATTTAATCCAAAGCCAATCAGGTTTTAAATCACTGTTTCCATCATTTGTAACAGCAAGTTGAGAGTTTTGTCCACTATAAATTTTAGTCTGAAAGTGTGCTGATGGATCGTCTATTGTTGTATAAGCCATTATCCAAACTCCGCTAAGTTTTTTGTATTTAAAGAATAAAAACCAGACGGCACAGCATACTCAAAGTTGCCAT
>CAACVD010000373.1_pt1 | contig 21634 bp, 28 predicted proteins | sample 2381771 | NCBI WGS metagenome assembly CAACVD01 (sample SAMEA5211965, study PRJEB30684) | marine metagenome | biome: Marine; feature: Epipelagic; material: Water | collected 2015-10-15 | depth 15 m | reverse complement strand
GGACGTTCTTCACGATGATGCGTGACAACAACCCGGCTATGTTCGCGTACGTCAGCGAAACGATCAACGAAGGCATCCGCCGGGGCAACGAGCCGCAGCCTCCTCGCGAGGAGAACTTTATGACTATGACGAAGAAGGAATCGTAAGCGATGGGTATCGGGTACGCACTTGCATCAGGACTCGTACAAGGTTTCACGCAAAATATCGGTCGTGAGATGGAAAAACGTGCTAGTGAAAAAGAGCGCGTTAACAAACTACGGGACGCCATCCTCGTATCTTCTGTCGGTGATAACTTCAACAACGCGAACGTAGAAGCGATCCAGAAGATGATCTCTAGCTCCGAACAACAGATGCAAGAGCGAGGTGGTATCGACCTCTTCGGTACGCGCAGTGACGACATCCTTTCTGACGATGAAATGACGGGCTTGCTCGGTTCGTTGAAGTCAACGATGGACGACGATGAAGATGAAAAGTTTTACTTGGGTGGGTTCGAGCTAGATAGCGAAATAAAGTTCGATAAAGAAGGTTCGTATCAGTTACTCAACAACTGGACTCGCCTCATGTCCGATCAGGCTAACGTCGATCTTCTTTTAACTAAAACACCTGCTGACATTATGGCAATCAATTCCGCAATCACTACCGCGCGGAGAGTCATATCCACCGAAGAAATAGATACTAAAACTCCCGGCGCAGTAAAGGCACCTAATCTCACTGGCGTAGGTGAAGGTGCAATGTTCCCCGGCATCGAAAACTGGGACAACTTTGCATCAGGTGCAATCAAGCGTTCATCGGACAATAAAGGTGTTGCAGGGTGGAAAGTACCTGATGTAGCAACCATCATACCTAAATTAAACGATCAGGGTACAAACGTCTCGTCCATCGGAACAGGAAAGATAGGGGCAGACGGAAAGGTCTCCTATCAATACCTCGATTATACTAACATGCCTATAATGCAAGAAGCTCACGATGAATTAGCTACTGCTTTGGGACTGCAAGGAGAAGAACAAAAAGCACTTCTACACTACTGGCAACAGTCGTTTATGAAAATACCGGGCGATCCTGCCACTATCGGAACGTACACAGCTAACGCACTTGAAGGCGCAATTCAGTTCGGATTATCTATAGCGAATCCGAGTGAAATTAAAATGTCTACTATACGGCAGTCTATTGCTGGAGACGGTGCTTTTGCAAACATGATGTACACAGCACTTAATTCTTCAACTCTTTCGAATGAATCGGACACACAGTCTAAAGTGTACGCTTTGGCGGCACACTTACCCGCTCCCGTACAAGTAAAACCTGCCACCATAATCGGCGATAGAGTTAGCGTCGATAAAAAAACAGTGCAGATGTACATCCTACAGAAAGTATTCGGACCTGATAAAGATAAAATTAAGTTCGAAGAATTTATGAACAACCAAAACGAACTCGGAGGAGCGGTAAAAGACTTGAACGCTCTCAAGACTGAGTTCTTAAAAATGGTTAAGGACATCGATGATGCGGGGGGCGAACTCACCGTCGAAACCGCCAACATGGCGTACGAACAATTCAAGAAACAAGTCAAGTTCGTATTTGACACAGATCAAGGTATACTCGGCGGCGTGATGAGCGACGTTAAAAGCGTATTTGAGTCGGACGGAGTCACTGACGCGCGTATGTTTGAAAACGATACGGCGCTAACAAGTGAGTACAGGAATCACCTAGAAAGCCTCGTTAAAAAGGCTAAAAGCGGCCCGATGGCTAAACTCGAAGCTATGCGTATTTCTCTCGCTTTCCGTATGGCCCGTGCCGCTGATCCGTCAGGGCGACTGTCCAACCAAGATATCGAAATTCAGCTTCGTAAGCTCGGATCAAACTTCACATCTATCTCCGATGCAGTCAGTGCTATTGACGTATCGATTGATGAATTTACTCGGAAACAAGAACAGTACGCCATCTTTGCACAGTATGCTGCGGATGATTATATAGCAACTCCAGAAGACCTCAAGGTCATAGACGCTGCTATCATGGTTGACGAACTAGAACGAGGTGTTGTTGCACTAAACAAAGCCGGATCGACTATAACGACGCAACCAGAAGCACCTACCATCGATCCGGGTGACTACACCATACTGAATGACGGCACTGTTGTAGATGGTAACTTCAACACCATCACTGATCCGGATATCATCGCTGCTGTTAAAGGGGCATCGACTTAATGGCTACACCCACATCGCAAATCGTAGAGGAAGCGTCTCGGCAGTCGGGTATCCCCCGGGTTCTTCCTGATCCGGTGGAGATTCTTTCCGGTGCAGCCGAAGTGATTACGGGCGGCGGTATCGTCAAAGAAGAAACCACCGGAGTAGACAAGGGTTTTCAAGTCGGAACGGACCCGACCACAGGTATGCCTGTCGTTGAAACGACGGGAGAGATAGCGAAGCGAAGCATCGAAGAACAGCAGCGGCCTCTCACGGAAGACGAGTTTCGTCAAAAAATCCTCACAGGTGACATTTCAAAGCTCGGCAACTTGGAGTCTGATCAGCTTTCGAACATGGTACGAATCGCTGGTGATGACACCGTCAATCCAAACGTAAAGGCTAAAGCAGAGCAGCGTCTTTCCAACGCCTTCAAGTTTTACACGCAGCAGCAGCCTGACATCACTCCGGTGGAGTTTGGCCAGCAGGTACGCGAAGGCGAGTACGTTTTCGCTCCTACAGAAGAAGCACGTACCAATCCCGAACTTCTCACCGTACAGCAAAACATCTTCGAGGGTAAGGCGGCTATCGCCCGTGTCGTGAGTGATTCCTTCGCCGGAATGACTAACCCCGACGGGAGTCAGCTATCACAGGCCGATCAAAACGTAATCGAGCGTGTGTTCGTACGTAATATTTCGTCGGGTAACTTCTGGGATGCGCTGATTGAAAAGGTGTACGAAGGCGCGGTCATCGGTACGGGCGTGTACCTTCCGGACATCGCCGTCAACTACGGCTGGGACGCAGTAAAAGCGACGTACAAGACAGGCGTGTCTAACGTAGGTGCATTCTTGACTAGTTCTGAAACCAGCAAGGAGTGGATCGACGAGTGGAACAAGATGGCTCCTGATCGGGAGAAGGCGAGTCGCTGGTGGAAGGGTGTGATGGCCGACAATCTCGGCATCAAGCAGCTTTCGCAAGTCATGAACGAAATGGTCGAAATGGACTTGCAGCGACAACTCGCTAACAATGAAATCGATCAGGAAACGTACGACCGACTCACCACTCAAACGTACACCGATGCGGAAGGAAAAGAGGTTACTGTTAAGTCCTCGTACGTTACTGAGGACATGGCGCAGGTTCTTCTCAACACGTCCATCGATCAGTTGAGTAACAAAGAGCAGTACGGCTTGGTACTCGCCGAAGCATCTCTGATGATGGCCGGTGCCGGTAAAATGAAAGCGGCAACCGGTCGCAAAGATATTTTGGGCGTAGAAAAGAAACTCAAAGACCTTGCAGAACGCGCATCGAAGCCGGACGCCACAGATGCCGACATCGAACTCTTTGCAAAGTACAAGGGTATGTCTACCGTACAGGCCGGTGAGGCTATGCGTATGGAGGGCTTGGTTTCGAACTTCAACAAGAAGAGTGCCCTCTACGCTCTCGGTGTAGATCGAGCCACAGGAAACCTGACCAAGATACTCAAAGAGCGTGACGTGCTGTCTCAACAGATGCGCGACATGCGTAGCAACGGAGTCAATAAAAAGTCTGCACAATATCGTACGGTTCAAGCCGAATACAACCGTCTCGGTGGTATGGCATTCCGTGCCGGAGTCACCGGTCGTGTTCTTCCAAACATCAAAGAGAACTTCGTCGAAGCGGCTCCGCTCTCTGTTGTCATGTACGCTATGGGCGAAAGCGAAGGTATGCGTGAATTCTTCGGTGGAGATCGCCTAGCTGCAGAGGGTATCGGTGCCCTGATGTATATGGTAGTAGGTAAGCCTACTGTTAAGGGTGTAGGTAGTGCCGCATACTGGGTAAATCAGCAGGGTGGTGATATCGTAGGCAAGGGACTCGGTATAGTCGAATCCATTGCTAACATTCCTTTTGCTGCTCTCGGTGTAAACGGTATCAAAGGGTACCTTCGCGACGGCAACATGCAAAACGTACGAAAGACTTACAAGGCTCGTACGGGTGAAGACTTACCACGAGAAGTTGAAACGGCTCTCACATACGTGGGGCGAGTAGCGGCGGCTCTCGATGATGACGGACTTGATCAAGTCGTAACTTCGATGCAAAAGCATCAGGATCGTATGGCCCGTATCGTAGAGGCATTTCCCCCAGAGGCGCGTCTTGAAATAGAAACAATTATTGCAACAGACTTTGCTCGTCAGTCCAGCATAGGATTTATGAGTGCCGCCAACAGACTTGCAGGTTTTAGCGTTGATGCTCGGGATGCGTCTAGCCTAAAGAATCTTTCGGCACAACAAAAGTATCTCCGCGTGATGGAGGCCGAATCCGGCAAAACAGCGCAGATGATTGCTCGTCTGCGGGAAATGACTGCAAATCGTACAGATATCTCCGATCCGCAAGAAGTAGAGAATTACATCCGTTCCCTCGAAGCGGCACAAACGGCTCAGACTCGCTTGGTAAACACAGAGAAGGCGGCTCTATCTGAACAGATCACGTCTTTCCGCGAAAACATCCTAATCGATCCGAACACAGAGATTCCTCCGGGTATGCTCGAAGGACTCGACGACATGGAGATAGAGCTTCTCGCTCCTACTCTCGTTGACGACGTAGCGATGCTCGGCAAGCTCGACGAACAGTACGCTCGTAACACAGAGCTACTCGCGCAGCGTATGGAAAACATTGCCCTCTATCGTCGTAACGATGCCAAGCATCTCAAGATGACTGCACGTAATCTCGAGATGTCTATGATGGAGCGTCTCAAAAACATGAAGCGCAAGGCGAAGCGTGGCTTTGTCAGTGTAGATCGCAAGGCTCGTAAAGCGGGTAGCGTTATCACCATCAACAAGATGATTACTGACTTGATGGAGTTTGCACCCGACGGCGGGGATACACTCGAAGCATTCTTCAACAAAAAGTCGAAGTTCTTTACCGGTACGCTCGGTCGCCAGATGTACACGGTTGCAAACAAGATGGCCGTGCGTTCACTCGAAGGCTTGGAAGGCAACACGTACGAAAACCTCCGTAAGCTCCACACGAACCCCAACGCAGGGGAATACTTCATAGGCGAAAACCCACAGCCTCTCGACATCATGCTCTTCTACATGAACAGGGGTGAAGGTCCGGAGTTCAAGGCGACACCGGGAGAAGTTATGGATGTGTTTTCTGCGTTCCGTGACTACGCCGTTCGTACTGGCGACGACGAACTCGCCTCGATGTATGACGGATATAGCCGCAATGTAGAACGCTTGATTAAAGATCAGGCTCCTGAAATTTTCGCTGACTGGCAGAAGGCGCGTACAATTTATCAGGCTGAGTGGTTTGACAAGTTACGTGTCAACGGTCCTCTCGGCAAAGTACACAAGTCGCAAAATGGCCCTGTAAAAGCTGCCGGAAAGCTCGAAGACAGCGAGGGACAGGAGACATATTTCTTTGAAGACGTGGCTATCGGAGAAGAGATTCCGGAAGGAGCCGTCATCAGTGATCGCCTCTTCCAGATTGCGTACAAAAACATCACGCCTCTCGAAGCCTTCGATCCTTTTACAGAAAATATTTCGAAAGCTCTGCGGGGTGATGACGCCGCTATGACTTCTATCGTAAAGATTCGTGATCAATTCATCCAAGAATTTAGCGACATCACTCGAGAGGGAGGCGTCGAATTTATATTTGATTTGTCCACAGAAGCTGGAGAAAGGGACTTTAATCTCGTAAAAAACGTACTCGAAGAGGTTGTCTACGCTAAGTGGGGCAAACAAGCCGCACGTCAACTGCAGCAACGATCTTCCCCTCTCGCTGCAACTCAGGGTGGCGGATACGACTGGGAGTCCATCGAAAACTTAAACGAAGTACAGGAAGCTCTCACTGTCGCTGTAAAAGTATCTACTAAAGACGGCGGCACTAAAAACGTACGTATGAAGCTCGTCGATCTCGATGATATGCTCGAACAAGACCGGGGCATTGCAAGCATCCTCAACCGGGCGCGGTCGGGAGATGGTGATCCGAGTGACATGGTAATTCTCGAAGAGTATGAGAAGTATCAGCGCAGAGTTGTGCAGCAGTCCGAAGCCGTTCGTAGCAAAGTCATAAGCGATACAAACATACAAGATGATGGCACAAAGCTCATCAATCGATTTATCGGTCAGAATACGCCACGTCAATTCTTCGAGAAGATGGTTGTCAACGGCTCTGCAGATGCCATCGAAGAGCTTCGGGGTGAAGTCCTTGCAAAGGTAGGGGATCGCTTCACCACAGAGGTCGGTGGCGTACAGCGCACCTACTCTACAGAGGAAGCGTTCGACAGGGGCATATCGTACCTCTTGGTACGAGGTATGATGGACTACGGCGGAGTCGCTCCTGTGCAGGGAAAGAAGAACGTCGGCCTCGACGGTGAAGAGTTTACCAACATGGCTCTCTACACTCCGGAGATGATTGTCGAAGCTCTCGAGCGTGACAACGTGAGGGCTATTCTCGGAAGGTACATGGACTCGGATCATCAGGAGTTCATCTCAGACATAGCCGAAACTCTGAGCGAAGAAATGGCGTACGTCAGCCGTCAGCAGGGTATGGAACCTAAGATCAGCAACATCGTACGTCCGATGAACACCAATCAACTTATCTCCCGTGCGTTTAACCTCGCACGTGGTATGGTTTCACCGCAGTACGTGGCTGCAGAATTTGGTGTGTCCCTCGCCTCACAGGCCGGACTCGATCTGATGAAACTCGCAGCCGGTAACAAGGAAGCTGCAGATATCATGCTCCGCATGATTAAGTTCCCGAAAGATATGACGAAGGCAGACCTAGATACTTTCGACAACCTCGTCACTGACTTCATTATTTCCGAACTTGGTCAACTCGGAGAAGAGGGCACAAAAATGCTCGAAGACATGTTACAACAACCCGAAGAAGAGGGATCAAACTAATGAAAATGTACAACAACGGCCCCCGCAAGGCCATGATGTATGGTGGCGCAGCCAAGCGTAAGCCGATGATGTACGGCGGCATGACCACTAAAAAACCCCGCAAGAAGGCTCAAGCGGGGGGCATGATGTCTGCAAACCCGATGCAGATGAAACAGAAAAATGCTATGGGTATGTCGATGATGGCTAAAGGCGGAGAGGCTATGAAGGGCGATCTCGACAAGGACGGCAAGATGTCCGGCTACGAAAAGAAGCGTCAAAAGGCAATCGAAACCGCTATGGCTTCTAAACGTAAGTAGAGGACTTCTCTACCGCCTCTTCGGCCACACTACGAAGATAACGAACTAGGGATGCTACTGAGTGCGAACCTTCGTACTCGGGCATCCCTTCGTTCATTGTACGTTCGAAGTCGTCCGGATTCACGGCATCGTACAAAATTTCTACGTTACCGTTTGTCAGGAGATTCGCTTCGAGTCTAAACAGCTTGGCTTTTGGTTTCATCGATCTGGCTCAATTCACGTATCGGCAGGTTGTAGCAATCCGCCTTGAACACGAATCCGTTATCCGGATCAACGTCGCCCCGACGGTAGTGCGTGGCATTCTCGTAGAAGTCACGCTTGTCTATTTCACCCAAGACCCACGCCTTCGTGCCGTCGATCTTGATTCGTACAAAAACGTACGAGTCGCAGTCTTGCTTCGATCCGTGTGCGGCTACTGAACAGTCGTAGTAGTCACGCGGACGAGTGTTGCACCGCTTCGTTTTTACGTCGATACGTTTGCCGTTGAGGATGAGATCGTAGTTGTGCGTATTCGCCTCTGTAGCCCCCGTGATGTCGGCTACGATGAGTTCGCCTATAGCACCCACCACATGACTCGAACTGCCCGTGATGCTGCCCTGTAGTACGCCTACAGTGGCAGTTTTTTTCTTTGCACGTTCGATCAACTCAGGAGTTATCTTTACTTCGATCAACGATCTTTCTCCACTCTTCGTAACACGGGTGGTTCCGGGGCGGATCGTATTGAATCCACCCCTTCCCCCGTTTCCACACCGGGCGTGTTTCCTTCTTAGGCGGCATTCAAGTCTACCACTTCACACACGCCAGCCGTACAGGCAAGTTCCCGTGAACCCGACGTGTTATCCTCACGCTCGTACTCCGACAGGGCTTGCCAGTCGATAACCAGCTTGCCGTACCGCTCTTGCCATTCGAGGTACTCGTCCGCATCGATGTCCTGATACGGAGCCTGTTGGTACGTGTGATCCGAGTGTGGCAGGAATGAGACGCCTGATGCAACGTCGAAGTTCGTGTACACCCACGCACCCACGTCCATCCACTCGTCTTCCTTCACCGTGATGGTGACGGACGGCTTGTGTTCGCACCAGTGCAGGGCGTACGTTTTCCACAACTCTAGCTGCTGGATAGCTGTCATGTCGTTGCGTGTCACAGCATTGTCAGGTGCCTTCATCGCGAACGAGAAGACAGTCGTGGAGTCTGGCTTCATGACATCCGGTTCACTGTGTACACCCTGCTCCTTGAGGAACTGAGTCAGGGGGTCTTTGTTGTCACCGCGAACCGTACGAATGTAGTAGTCGTTGTGCCTAGCGTGAATGCCGCTTGCAGCGTCCACCAGTTGCGATACAGTACCCGACGGTTTTACACAGGTGATAGCAGCCGACTGAGGAATACCAATCTTCTCTGCGTACGTCGCGTTTGTATCGACGGCGGTCTGTCGCATCTCTTCGAGCCAGCGAGGGGAATCGACGGTCTTTGACAGAACGGAGTGATCCATTATACCAGTCAAGGATACGCCGAGCAAACGCTCTTCTTCTGTGTTTGTCTTCCATACCTTCCTCAGATACTTGAAGTCAGTGAGTGTTGACTGCAGGGTGCCCAAGATAGTTGCGAGGCGTACCTTGCGCTTGAGCGAGTCGAGAGTATCGTGTTCGCGTACGACAACCTCCGACAGGTTGCAAAACTGATACGGACGCAGGATGATCTCAGAGCAGGGGTTCGTACCCCACATGTAGCCTGTCTCACGGCGTCCGTTCCGAGCAGCCTGTACGTCAGCCGCCTCACGGTTAAAGATGCCCCGCTCACCAGACTTGGAGTCGTAGAGAGCAAGCCACTCCCGCATAAACGTACCCATCTCAGGCTTGCCCTTGTACGAGACTGAGTTGTTGGCTAGCGCACGTTGGCCCTCGTTCTCCCACCACGCACCAGACTTGGCGTGTGCCATCTGATCGTCGTTCAAGTTCGACAGGGAGATCAAGGCAGAGCGACGGACGCCGCCAACCACGACGATCTCACCGATCTTACACATCAGGTCGTGACACTCGATAGGAAAGAGGCGACGGCCTTGTGCCTTCTTGAACAAGTCAACAGTGAACTTGAACAGGTCGTCGAGGGGGCCGGGGCCGGACGCACGACCGCCCATAGTCTTCAAGCGTTCACCGGATGCACGTACGTCTGACAAGTCCCACGTAGGAACCTGACCAGCATAGAGAAGGGCAATCAACTCGCGCAACGACTTGGCCCATCCGGGCTTGGAGTCACCGACCTTGATTACGGTGTCCGTGTCGTGCATCGCATCGCTGACAACCGGCAGCTTGTCCACGTTCTCACGCTCAACAGAGAAGCCCACACCTGTGCCACACATCAGGATGTACATGCACTCGTCGAACGAACGAGGACTGTCCACAGGAATGTAGCTACAGTTGTAGCCGCAGATGTTGTCTCGTGCGAGGGCAGGGCCGGATGTCATCATCGCCCTCATCGATGGCATGATATCCTGATCAAGCACAGCCATCTCAAGTTCACCATGTAGTGTAGTGTCAAGGACATAGTTGTGCTTGGACTTGAGATGCTCTGCCATATAATTAAAGTATCGTGCGACGGTTTCGTCCCAGTTCTCACGGCGCTGCTCGTCGTCGAGCCAACGCGCATAGCGGGACTTGTGAATGAATTGTTGGTATGGGGTGGGTAGCATATTATCCACGATCTATCTCCTCAATTAGTTTGCCTAAGTACCACTGTGCCTTCTTTAAGTCCTCGACACCATTCTTGTAGCGATACCGCCACAGGTACTTGATTATGTTGCCCTGCAGGTAATATTCGTAGCCGTCACTCGTTGCGGCTTCGATAGCATCGATACACTCAATCCCTGCTTGATTGTAGTGTGATGGTGAGTTCACCATGTCATCTTGACTGTTCGCCCACGCAGCATTTGCCATGCCCTGTAAACTTTCCTGTTCCATTCGCTTCCTCATGTACTCTTCGTGTCTCACCGATTATCTCCACTGCCACTGATCTTACCAGTAGCCCTGCGAGACTTCAACTTGTAGATGTTCATCTCCGCAACTTGCTGGAGATCGAACCCCAAGTCGTCTGCAAGGACTGCACAGTACCACAGAACGTCGCCAATCTCTTTGGCGATGTCCGCGTGGAATCGTGCATCGTCACGTCCGTCTCGGTAAATCTTCTTCACCTTGTCAGCGACTTCACCGGCCTCACCAGCGAGTCCTAGAGCAGGGTACATGATCTGCATGTCTTCGGGATAGATAGCAAACTCTCGCGCTTGCATCTGATAATTATTGATCGTCCAGTTGTCTCTCATCACTGCCTCTTTCCAAAAGATACCTTGACGATGTTCGTTTCCGGATCGTGCTTCACATTCGGCTTGTTACCTGTCTCTTGTACCATAGCCTCTTGTGTAGCTTCGAACTGCAACCGGGCGAGACCTGCAGACATTACACGCTCGAAGTCTGTCTCCATGAGTTCGATGAGTCCTGCCAAAACAATCGCACCCGCCGGGATGTACTCGTCATCCTCGTCCTCTTCGGTCGTGTCGTACGCCGTCATCATCAGGTGATCGTCGTCGTCACCCTGCCGAAAGACGAGGTACCACCGCTCGGGTAAAAGACTCGCCTTCTCTAACATTTCCTGCATATCTTTATCGTCCATTCTTACACCACTCCTCTGGGATCGAACCCTCTGCCCACTCGAACTTGTGCTTGGTAGCCCAGTCAGCATAGGTGGTTTTCGAGCCTTTGTAAATTTTGTTGTTTGCGCGTAGGAACACAAACCGGATGTCGTATTCAGGATATTGTTCCTTGATCAGAAGCATCTTAGTGCGGTCACCCTTATCGAGATGCCCCTTCGCTTCGACGTAGATATCCGTCTCAGGAATGTAAAAGTCCGGTGTGTACGTCCGGGGCTTCGGTACGTAGGTGAGTTTGATCGATTCGTAATCGTACTCAACTCCCCGCTCCGCAAGCGTACGTGCGAGGTTCAACTCGAAGTTCGACCGGAATCCGGCCTTCACAGCAGAACTCTTTTTCATAGACGCATTCCGACGGACGCTAGCCTTTTTAGAAGATACCCTGCCAGTCTTGGCGACAGGCGTTCCATAGGAGAGAATTCGTTTGTCAAGCGAGTCAGTGGGACGCATACGTTAGCTCCGGAGTTTGCGAGACGACTGATCTTTCCGATCTCGGCCTCGACGGTTGTTATGTCACGCTTCTCCGTTTCCGAAGATAGCGCACCCAAGTCACTAAAATTATTCCGCAGAGTAAGGGGTAAGCCACGCTCGTGTTGTCGGAGGAACACAGTCTTCCGTTCGCCGCCCACACCGATGTGTGACTCGACGTAGACGTGGTGCATGTCTTTGTTGAGTTCTAAGAGTTCGAGATCGTAGTCTCGAATGAAAACGTACGGCACATCATAGCTCCTTTGTTTTGAGCCGAGAGTACCATACTTTCGGGGGAGACTTTGCCTGTGACGTTACCCGCTCGTGTAGGATAGCGTCAGGCCAGCAGTGCCCCCGAAAGCCGCAGAGGCTACACTCCTTCGGCAAAACCTTGTTGCCGGTACGAATTACCTCACCCTTCCGCTTGTACGTTTCGAACTCGTCAGCAAACGGTTTGAACGGCTCGGAGTCTGGGTTGACGAGAAAACGTACACGATCTTCTGCGTCCGCAAGATAGTTCGTCCTGTCCTCGCCAGTCCAGTCGTACGCCTCGACGATGGCTACCTCGCCACTCGACTTGTTGATCACGATCCACCCACCGAAGTCCATACCCATAGCAGCACCGTAGAGATGCCCCTGCATGATGTACCCGAACGGATCGTCGTTCTTCATGTGTTCGTACCCGCCGGAGCCGGTGAACTTGTTCTTGAATGCCCAGTCGCTTGCGGACTTGATGTCCCACACCCGCTCAACACCGTCCGTGCCCCGGATGATAACATCGAGTGTACCCTTTAGAGTGATGTCCGCAATCTCTAGCTCGACCTCCTTCTGGAAGTCAACGATGTCGATACCGGCCTCTCGCATGACGAGCATCAGGAGTGCCTCAGTCAAATCCCCAAAAGCAAATCGGGAGATGCTGTTGTACTGCATCGTCTCTTCGATACCAAACTTGTCGAGTATCTGCTGGCACAGGGGCTTGCCCAAGCCGGACATACGTATGCGGTACTCACGCTTACGACCACCGAATTGTTTTTCGATGGCCTCACGAGATTCTTTTACGAAGAGTTCGAGGTTCTCCGGGGAGACTTGTACGTCCCCCCGGATTGCCCGACTCATATAGTCTTGGATATCAAGAAGCATGTGCGAAGTCCGATGCCAAGTCGGAATCGTCTTCGGTTATCTGCAACTTCACCTGCGACTTGTACTCACGAAGCACGGTCTCGTTGTGTCCCTTGATCGTGTCGTTGAACTTCACGACAAGCTCTTTGTCTTCGCTCGAAAGACCGGGTACGCTGTCGAGCGTAGGCACCGGAGTCCAGTACGTGATGCTGCCCTTCTTGTTGCGATGGGTACGCAGAAGGATGCTGCAGTGCGCCATGATCTTGTCTTGGCGACCGAGACCCTGAATGAAGTCAGCAATCGGCTTGAAGCCAGACTTCTTGAAGTACGCGATCATCGGCCTGTTCTCGAGTACCACTTCGTCTCCGGCACCGGTCTTAAAGGTACCACTGATCGTACCGTAGATAACCTGATTGCAGATTACGGCGCGGCTCTTGAGGTACGCCGGGTCTTGCTGATCTAGTTTCTCTTCCTCGTCACGGGAGAGGCGACCACACTTGTTACCACCCTCCGTGTCAGGAAACGTACCACCGAATCCCGGCTTCTGGACGGACTTGCACGAGAAGCCGCCCCTACCCTCGTTCATCAACGAGTCCCACATCGAATACTCGAAGGTACGCATGAGGGGCTGAATCTTTACTTCCGGCGCGTAAAGGAACTCACCGTCGATAAAAATCTTCCAGTCACCGCGCGTCAGGGGAGAACCGTCGTCAGTCTCCTGATCGTAGTTGATGCTCAGGCGGGGTAGGCCGACACGATCTCCGCCGCCTTCACCCTGACCGGTGAGCTTCTTTAGCTGTTCTGTATCATCGCTTTGCAGTGCGGCGACGAGAGCGTCCATTTCGTTGTTCATTTCCATGATTTCTGTTCCATCCATATCCTTTACTCCTTTACGATTGGATAGTAGGTAAAGGCCATCTTACAGTTCTACTTCGTGTAAGTCAAGCCAATTTTTACCTGCCTTGATCTCGATACCGACAGGCATGTCGTACACGATGCCATAACGTCGAACGGTTTCAAGGGGTAAGGAGAGCATAGCCTGTTTCATGAGGTCTACGCAAATATTTTTTTCGTCCGGATGTACGTCCATGACAATCGAGTCGTGTACCGTGTTGCAGATCACACTCTCGATACCGGCATCCCGCACAGCTTTCTCCAATGAAACCAATGCGATAGGCAGCAAGTCGGCAGTGGCGAACCCCTGCACGGGATAGTTGCAGATGGCAGTGCGGTGTGTGGCGGTTCCGTACTTCGTCCACCGGGCGTCAGGAAAAGCGTACTCCCGACCGGACGGCAGGGATATCACGCGCTTCTCCACAGCCGTACGCTGCAGTACGTCGTGCCACTCGGTAACTCCCTCGTACTTCTCCTTGAACGCCTTGTAGTAGCGTTGTTGGGCTTCTGTGCCGGTTGTACCGCCATAGAGAGGCTTGAAGGTGTGAGCCTTCGCTTCCTGTCGTGTGCAGCCGATGACAGACGCCGTGTAACTATGTACGTCCGTGCCCTCCTTCACATCGATATACGCTTGCGCGTCCTTTGCAAGGAAGCCAGCCACACGAAACTCTAGCTGCGAGTAATCCCCCTCCATGATGATACCACCCTCGAAACGGCTCTCGACCACCTTGCGTATAGCGAAGGTATTTCCACGTGGCATATTTTGAAAGTTAGGATTGCGGCTCGAAAGGCGACCCGTCGCCGTAACACACTGCATAAATTCCGGATGTATGAAGCCGTGATCATCGACATTGTTTTTGATCCCTTCTACAAACGTGTTGAGGTATGTACGCAAGGCGTTGAACCGGATGTACCCACTCACGAACTCACGAGCCGAACCGGACAACTCGGACGAACGTATGTCGAGGGTCTCCTTGTCCGTACGAAAGCCAGCAGAGGCCACGTCATACGAGTCTCGTGGTGATATCTTGAACCCGGCAACCTGCGTACTCGGTATGTAAAGGACGCCCTTACCGTCGCACCGCTTGCACACGCGCACGGCCTTTCCGAGTGTACCATCCTTCTTTGTCACACGAGTACGACCGTGACCGTTGCACGACGTACACGTTTCGGCACGTGTCCTATACACGATGTCGGTCATACGCCGTACGGTCTGATTGAACTCACGCTGGGAGAAGCGGGTACGCTGCTTCGGCTTCATCGTTGCGCCGCGCTGCTCCATACCCAAGTTGAACGTACGAGACCAGTCCCTCTTGTCTTTCACCTTGCGTGAATAGAGGAGCATAGAACGGTCGTCAGGGCTTGTGAGACTGATCGGGGTGTCTCCCATAGCCTCACGCGCCAACTCGTTCAGGCGCACCTCTAAGGTCTCTAGTTCCTCCGTGTACATTTTCTCGATCTCGTCGAGCGTATCCAAATTGATCTTCAAACCTACCTGCTCCGTACGAGCGAGTACATCTGTCATTTCAAGCGACAACTTTAGTGTCGGCACCAATCCCTTTTCCATCGAACAACTCCTCAAATGTTACGCCAAAGGCGTCTAGCTGTTTCAGTGCGATCTCTTCCGTAGCCTTCACGTCGGCTATTCCGTACTCTCGTACGATCTCCCACGGTATGTCGTAGAAGGTCTTACCGCTCTCAAGATACGGCGAAACAAGGTCCGTCTCCTTCTGGGTAACACCATACTTCCCTGCAAGAGCAGCAAGTCCGAGAGGCCAACGCCGTGCCTTCGAAAGAATATATTCAGCAACCATCGTATCATAGATGTCTCCGTCGTAAGTAAAGCCGCACTCACGAATCCACTGCAAGTCGAACTTGATGTTCTGTCCGACGAGTACGTCAGCGAAGTTGAGTGCGCGTTGAAAATTCTCGAATGCTCCCGGTGTGGGTGGCTCAGTCGAGTGGTAGTAGCAGTCGTAGTCAACCGTACTCGTCAGCCACTTGTAGCCGATAGACACGAGCCGGTTGCCGAAGTACGGCAGGGGTGTGTAGCCCCCACTCGACTTCTCTACGTGTGTCGTCTCGACATCGAAAGTGAGTACGTTCATCAGTAGTACACCCCTCTCTGTACGTCGATGTTTGCATTGATCATGTCGTGATATCCGTTGATCTTGTTCTTCGATATACAGACATGACGTACTGTGTTTGTCACATCACTCGCCCCGGTCTTGCCGATGCCGATGATGATGTCGGCCTCACCAGCCTTACCAGTACGCGAATTATCGAGCATCGAGTAGTCAATAAATTGACGGTCGTGCGCCTCGTAACTCGCCTGACTCACGGCCCACACGAGACAGTCGTTGCGCTTGGCAATCTCTCGTGCCTTCACGTACGTTTCCTTCAAGCGTTCGTCACCCCGGTTGTACTCCCCGCCGATGCGAAACTTGTCTAGCTGATCCATGAACATCACGTCCGGCTTGTTGAGCTTGGCGTAGTCGTCAGCCTCCTCGACAGACGTACCCACCGAGTCCATGATGGTGAGGTACGGTGCGATCTCTCGGGCGTACACGGTGCGTAACCGCGCACGATCATTCTTCATCTCGTCCTTCGTTATGCCGACAAACGACTGAATGATACGCAGCTTGATCTTCTTTGCCGGTTCCTCGTTCGCCCAGTACGTCACCTTGAACCCCTGACGAATGTACGACGCCGCAAGGAAGCAGCAGAAGGTGGTCTTGCCAACTTCCGGACGCGCAAACAAGATACCCAAGTTGCCCCGGTCTAGGCCCGGTATGTGTTCCCGGATCAACTCAAACTCAAAAGGGAAGTCGGGTTCTCCTGTGTTCTCATCCAAGAGCGTATCGATGTCGTCCTCGACAACCTGATACGTCGTCTTGTCAGAAATCCGACCATCCTCTACAACGTCAATAAGTTGACGCAAGCCGCCAAAGTCCTCGCTCTCTCCAGTGAAGATTTCGATAGCCTTCTCCCCGATCTGACGCGCACGGTCACGCAACCAGAAATTGTTCACCAAGTCGAGGTAGAGGTCGTGCCTGTCAGGCGTACCCGCTTCGAGTCCGGCGATGAGGTCTTGTGCCTTTTCTCGTGTAGAGTCGGGCATTGCAGGGTTACGGTCGTTGAACAACGCACCGAGTTCGCGTACGTTTACTGACGTACCATACTGCGTGTGCGCGTACGATATCACGTCGAACACGTCGCGCATCTCCCCGGTGAACATGTCTCGTGTTACGATGTTCGACACCTTCGTGAAGAAGTCGTTGTCGAGTACGAATCCGAGTACCTGTTTATCGATTGATATGGGATCGTAAGAAGTCATTCCGTTCGTCCTTTTCCATGTTCTTCAAATCTGTGTGTAGCACCATGAGGCGCGTCGGCACGTGCGAGTGGAGCGTTCGTACCATCGTGATCGCTTTGTCGGTAGCGTCTTTGTCTAAGGCGACGAACACACGATCATATTGTTTCAATACTTCGATGTGTTCCGTAAGAAGGTTAGTGCCTAAGAGGGCCACCCCCGAGACAATACCGCACACACTACAAGCAGAGGCACAATCTTCCACAATACAGGCAGCAGATGTACCTGCGCCAGAAACAAAAGGACTTCTACTTGATCCATAACGATACCACTTAGGGCCACGTCCATCTAAGCTCCTTCCCGCCGCATCCACGACTTTTCTTCCGTCTTTGATTAAAAACACCACGCGGTTCATTCTTACATCGTATCGTATGTCCGCTACCCCGGAGAGGTACGCATCGTACGCCCCGACTTTGCGGAGGTACGATTCGGCCTCGACACGACGAGACACACTGACAAACGTGTCGGGTACCTCGTAAGTGTTATTAGTACGGGGAGGCGGTGCTGAAGCCGCCGACCGCTCGAATACGGTTGACGCAGACGTACGAGAGAGAGTAACACCAGTACGTCCGGACACATTGCAGTCTGCGTGAAAGCAGAACCACATACGCTGCATTCCGTTGTCCGAGACCGAGAAGGTATTCTTCTTGGTACACACCGGACAGTCGGAGCGGTACTTGGTGTTCGGTACGATGTCGAGTCCCTCGACGTACGTTTTTAGCCACGTTGGTGATTTCATGGCGACGAAAGTAACCGACACTGGAAACCGGGTCAACCATAAATTTTTGCTTGACAAGCCGGGCAGCGTCATCTACCCTCCTTATTACCATACCCTATAGGGGATAACTATTATGAAGAAAATCAATAAGATAAACCCTATAGCTAAAGAACTACCCAAGTATGGTAAGAGGATTGTACCTGACAAACGTAAAACCAAAGAAGACAAACGATTAACAAAAGAGGTACGAGATGCCAAGACCACCGAAGATAGATGAACCGACAAAAACGTACAACCTGTTACTTTCTGTTGCGATGTACGACAAGCTAGCTAAACACGCTGAACGATTACACGCCAAGAGTATCACACAGGTGTCTGTTGGTGACTTGATCCGTGAGGGTATAGAGATTTACTTGGAAGCACTCGACGACGAAGATTACGAGGGAGGGAACGATGAGGAAAATTAAGTTACCAAAGGATCGAAAAGGAAATGACCTCGTACCGTACATCGTATCGAAGGGTGAGCGGCACGAAGTCGTCGCTCCGGTTTCATCCGTCCGCATCGGAGAAACGAGACGCGATCACGTCAAGTCGAAGCATCGCATCGACTACGCACGATGGGTTGCGTTGTACGTCGGAAAAAGTGAAGCCGAGTGCAGAAGGTGGCTTGACAAGCACAAAACGACGGTGCTAAAACTGTGCATACCGTACGAGGTTTCCTAACGGTTCCTTTCCCCTCGTACGGTATCCTCCTTAGTGTTGTTGCGAAAAACTGAGCAGGGCTGGTCTTTTTGACTGGCCCTGTTTTTTTGTGCTTGACGTACGTTTTTGTTACCTGTATGGGTTATGTATTGCAACGCCAACACACAAGGAGATTGGCACATGGAAATCACACTGACTGACAACGAACGCCGGGACTTTCTCCGCGCACACAACGAACTCCGCAACATCATTTCTACGATACAGGAATGCAACGACCTGTGGGTGTCTGACGTGGCAAAGCTGGAGCGTCTGCAACACCTGTTGCATCACACGCTCAAGTTTTCTGCGCCGGTTGACGACGAGGGACGAAAGATGTGGTATCGCGACTTTGTCCTTGAGGAAGAGGTGCCGAGCGATGACTAGGCTTTACCAACTGGTGATGGACAGCGGGAAGAATCCCCTGTCCAACATCCCCGACATGAACACTCGACACATGATCATGCAAGTTCTGGCATGGATGTGGTGTATCGTGTTTTCATTTTGGATGGGATCGATTGTCGTGTTCGGCATCAGTGCGCTTGTTCACGCAATCCTGTTGGCTGGCATCTTCATCACGCTGGCTGTGTTCGAAACGGCCAAGCGCAAGCCCCAGTATTTCGGTGGGCTTGGCAGAGGCAGTGGGGGTGAGCATGATTAAAACAATCCTGACATGCTGGATGGAGACTGACCCAGCCAAAGACCCCTTCATGGACAATGTGGTGCGACTGGCTTGCATGGCTTGCATCGCATGGATGATGTATCACGCCTTCAACGGTATCATGGAAAGGATATACTGCTGATGAGAACGATTGAGAGCCACGTCGAGGCGTGTCACTGTTGGGTGTGCGGCGGCTACGGTAAGGTCGAGGGTGAGGTGGCAGTGCCTGACCCCATCCGTGGCGGTGAACTGCAGGAGAGGCTGTACGAATGCACAGCCTGTTACGGTGAGGGAGAACGGTATCGCGCCAAGCTAACGCAGACAACGGTGATCCGTGCCTTCCTCACACAGGCAAAGAACGCACTCGAAGACATCGAAATGAACTCGTCAGACCTTGACACGATCTACAGCAAGATTGATGATCTTGTCGGTGACGTTGAACGGTACGAACGAAAGGTAGGGACACGCGATGAGACTACATGAATTCTTTGGACAGGGTGAAAACCTAGACCGAGAGGCTAGTGTTACTTTCACTAGGGGATGTTATCGTGTCCAGTGCTGGGACGGCACCACGTCCTTCTGCGCTGGTGAATACGAAACCGAAGAGGCGGCAGAGATGGCCGCAGAGAATTATGTGTTGGGAAGGAATCCACAGTGGGTAAAGTAAGTGATTGGCTGATCGAAATGGAAGAGGACGCCTCGTACATGACGCGCCAGCAATTCATGGACAAGCACGGCGAGACTGTTGTCGAGTATTACGACGAACTGCAACTGAAATGGCAGTACGATCACGCCGAGCCGGGGGAACCTGACGATGTGGGTTGATCCGGAGAACGACCCGAACCTCGAAAACGTACGCGACAAACTGACAAACTTGCGGACGTTAATCGACGAAGCAGACTGGAACGGCGAAGACGTGACAAACGCACAACGCCAAATGGCAAATCGTCTGACGCAAATGGTAAACGAGGGAACGCTGTGGCTACCAAAATTCTGACAAATGACAAACGCCGGACGCTGACAAATGACAAACTGACGACGCTATCACGCGCGTACGTTTGTGATAACTGTGGCGAACCGGCCATGACCGACGAGGGCGGGGCGTTGCGCTGTCCGTCGTGCTGGCTGGCCGATCAAACAAAAAAAGTAAACAATCGCATTGACCGGGGCGGTTATTATCCGTAGGCTTGCCGCATCGTTTTTAACGAAGGGAACCGAACGATGAAAAAACGTATACACATAAATCAGCACGTCATCCGGGCCAACGCCAAGAACGGCACGAATGACCCGGCAATCTCTGTCAAAACATCCAGAAATAATTACTACGCCAACCGCGTCGAGATAGGTGGGCCATCGTCCGTTGTTTACTCGCCGGACAAGCCGCTTTCTTGTGGTGCGCGTGTATGGGTGGAAACTGACGACACGGTAATGATTTATACCGGCGACGATATTAAGGTGGTGGCATGACAAAACAGGCAACGCTGATCGATCACGAAAAGATGATCTATAATATTGTTAGCGTCTACTGTGATAGCGACGAAACACAACGCGAGGAAGGCCGGTTGTGGTACTCCGACGCAAAACAGGCGGCGCACGATATCGCGGTAAAGCACGGCGTCCCGGTGTATATCGTTGTTGCGGTTATTGCCGCGCTTTCACCTAACAACAAATGGTCACGCAATGTTATCAACGCCGACGCTTTGATCGGCGCGTTTGTAAATGGTGACGGCATCGATTCCGTCAAAGTCTCGACCTATCATAAGATGAAACAGAAGGCTTGGGACATCTTGGCGGCGCGTCCGGACTACGACGGCGCAAAACGTATGCTGAAAGGTCAGAAAATCACGTCGTTTTTCATGGACATCATGGGCGAATTCAACGTCACCATCGACGGCCACGCCCGGAACATCGCCTATGGTGAGCGCGTCGGATTGACCGATGATCGTACGAATATCGGCGTTCGTGAATACCGCACACTGCAAGCGGCATACGAGGAAGCCGCGCGGCGGGTCTGCCTCATGCCCTACCAGCTACAGGCGATCACTTGGCGCGTCTGGCGAGACCGGCACGGCATAACGTAATGACAAACGCGGCGACGCTAAAACGTACGCATGACAAACGCGGCGACGCTAAAATATTGGGGATCAACTAACGGTTTCTCGTTCGGCGCGTTCTGGGGCGGGGCGAGACTGGCGGGTTGATCGGATCGGCGGCGAGACGAAGGGGCCAGCCGATCATCTTTGCCGGGACGAGAAAATATTTTTTATTTACCGCTTCAACCCCTGCAGAACTTGTGCCATGATTCGAACCATCAACAACGAGCAAAACCGGAAAGGAACCGACAGATGCTTGATATTGTAACGACGACCGCAGCCGAAGCGGCGAAGAAGAGCGGAGACATGATCGCCGCGAAACACAACAACATTCACGACACCTCGCTTTTCGAGAAGTGGGGCAACATTCGGCGGGTGCCCATCGAGGCGCAGGTGCCATATATGTCCGACGGTGCCGAGATCATGGAGCCACGACCGATGCCCGACTTTCACGCTCTGATCAATGTGGCGACCGGTGCCTTGATCAACACCCGGCCAATCGGCAAGAGCTACGCCC
>CAACVD010000371.1_pt1 | contig 21668 bp, 26 predicted proteins | sample 2381771 | NCBI WGS metagenome assembly CAACVD01 (sample SAMEA5211965, study PRJEB30684) | marine metagenome | biome: Marine; feature: Epipelagic; material: Water | collected 2015-10-15 | depth 15 m | reverse complement strand
TGGAGTATCAGCACAATGTATTACAATGTATTTAGTTTCTTTTCTTTCTATCATTTTACTTCCCTTATTATTTTGTTGATATGTAAAGATTTATCTACTTCTAATATTTCTAATTCTACTTCAGCCTGGATACATTTAAATGTAAGTTTACCATTGGTGTTGCGAGTAGCCTCTCTTCGTAATTTCATACAACTAGATAGATTGTCGGTGTACATAAACTCCTCTGAAGTCCTCCAATCATTAGGATCTCCTTGAGAGTTAAACATTAACAATGCAAATACTATAGCTATGCTAGTCATCAATGTGTTCCATTTCTGAGTTTATCAATTATTATTTCTGACTTCTCTAATCTGTCCTCTAAGAACTCTACCTTTAGTCTAAGTTTATTTATCTCTGGCATTTCTTCCTCTACACTTTCTTTTAGTTTCTCCTGGTTGCTGCTGATAAATTCTACCAACATAAACAACTCATTTATTTGTGGAGATACCATGTTACCTTTTGGTACACCCACAATAAACTCATTAGCTTTCTGTAAATCATTGAGCATTAATTTTTGTTCTGTTTCAATTATGTTTAATCTTTCAACAACAGTAAAAGCAAACCAGGCTCCCACAAGACAGGCACTAACTATGCTAATTAAATTCTTGAATGGCATAGACACCGGTGTTTTATCTGAAAGATCTAATCTCCTCATTATTTTTTATCTATTTTTTTTAGCTTATCGAAACTCCTAGCACCGGTCATACCGAGTAAAGCAAACAGAACTGTCATTAGAGTTGAACTATCTAGGGTAGGTAGATCTATTGTTGTACCTCTCATAGCACAGATCCAATTAGTAATTGGTATTACTAAGAACTGAAACATAAAAGCAAACACACACACCCAGGCTAGACAGGGCCTCCACAATCGCTGCACCCATGACAATGCTCCTGTAGCCTGTGCATCAGCTCTATTTATTTTTGCTTGTTCCTTGTCTACATCAACAAGAGCTTTCATTAATTCTTTTTCTAGATCTGCTTTTTGTTTTGCAATTTTATTTTTATCAGGCACCAGGTCCACAGCTTTATTAATTATAGGGAGTAGGGCAGACAATCCTTGTATCATCATATTTCTGTTCCTTTCAATTTGATTGATTGGTAAGGCACACAATAAAATTCTATTTTTTGTCCAGGATATTTTTGTACCTCTGTTTTAAATTCATCTACAACTTGAAGAGAATATTCATTACAACTATCGTAATTTGGAAACTTAATTTCACTAGCAACTCTTACGCAGCTCATGCTGCCGAGATCTCCTACGTTAGTTAGTAGGCATAAGGTTCCAATCAACATCCAATTCATTAAATAAATTTTCCAATCTTTAAACCTCCTATTATTATAGAAATTATAGCTCCAATATAGAAGATCACTTTAAGACCACCTCGGCCCATAGCAACTTGCTGCTTTAATTCTACAATGTCTTTGGTATTTTGATCTAGATCTTTGTGGATGTGATCTAACTTTTCGTTGATATGTTTTAGAGTTACACTTTGTACTGTTGCTTTTTTAGTAACTCTTCCCATAGCATAAAATTAGTATTGTAAAGATACTCCTCTAATTCTAGCCTCTTTAGAACCACTAGCTTGATTAGCAAAAGATATTTTATATTTTAAACTTGTTCCAGCTGTAACACTTAAGTCATTTACTTTTGCCATCTTAATTCCTGTAGCAAAATCTGGTAAAGCTGTCATTGTAGCAGTAGAATAATTTGAACCACCATCTGCTGAAAGTTGTAAAACTATATCTGTGTTTAATGCGTTTGTTCCAGCTTGATCGGTGTAAGTAATGACAGCACCCATTTTAGAAGTTGATGCTGATGCTGTAATATTAGGACAAGTAAAGTTTCCTGTAGAATTCAAAGTAGTAATAGTTGGTTGTAATCTTGAAGTTGGTGGTGTAAAACTTGCACCAGAATATCTAGCTGTATTTGATATACGAATACTATCCCAATAACTATCTGGTATCGTATGGTTTGTACTTCCATCATAATTTCTGTTGCCAATCCAAAATACACTAGCAACATCACTATCACTTAAATTAATTGAATTATTATTACTACCATCAGTAGTTGCTCGTCTAACACCATCTACATAAACATCAACTGTACCAGCACTAGCATTTGCTACATTAGCAATATGATACCATTGGCCTGTATTAATTGTTCCATAATATGCCTCAATACCATAACCATCAGATTGATGTCTTAAAGTGTTTGTAGGCGAACCTGTAAATTGAAAAATATTTTGTTTTACATTAGAACTATCATTTTGACCAAATAATCCATCATGTGCATTTGTATTACTAACAAGATAAATAAAACATTCCCAAGTCCAATTGACAGGATTGTACCTCCATCTAGAATGGTCAGCTAATGCTAAAAATGCACTACCATTAAAACGAAAACTATTAGTACCAAATTTAGTTTGATTAGTAGAAACAGTAACATTAGTATTAGTAATTGATATACTATTTGATGATTGATCTGTTAATCCTGTGTCAGAATTAATTAAGAATTGACAATTACTATCATCTGATGTTGATCCTGTAGAAACAAATTCACTAGCATTTCTTATTGTATTTGCACCATTTGTATAACCAGAAGTGTCTTGAAATACATCTACATATTGGGAGTTAGTATTAGACGCATTAAGATTTTCTTGTGTGTGTACTCTTAATCCTAAAGTAGAAATATCATTGACAATTTTATTATCATCAAAAGATGTTGCGTGTTGAGAAACATTTGATGCTGCAATACGAGCATCTGCAAAAGTACCAGATGTTATTTTACTTGCAGCTAATGAAGGTATCCTGGCATCTGCTAAAGAACCAGATGTAATTTTAGATGCAGATAAGTTTGGTATATCTGCCTCTGTAAATCCACCACTAATTATGTTTGCAAGATCTCTAGCTTTAGTCATAGGATTTTACCTAAATTATTCTTCGGCTTGTTGATCGCTAGATAATCCAGACCATGCCAACCATTCTTCATTTGTCTTTTCTGATTTCATAGTTTCGTATTGCTCTTGACTTATAGTTTCTTCGGAACGAAAATGAAATTTTCCTTCTGTTGTATAAACTCCATCAAATTTTTTTTTGTTTTTTTGCAATACTGTCATAGGATTTATTTCTGTGTCAGTAATTAATTGATCTAAATTATCTTCTATTGGTGTTTCTTGAAATGTCATTAGTTTTTAATCTCCTGTACTGTCATATGCATTCTTGTGTTATTATTTCCTATTCCATTACCAGCTACTGAACCACCATGATTTCCATTTAAGTAAGAATTATTACCACTTCTTGCACCTAAATTTCTAAATTGAAATGTTTGAGAACCAGATAAACCATTTGTATCTATAAAAGCAAATACACTAGCATTGTCATTATCTGATGAATAACAAGCTGCCATTGAACCAGCAATTAGTGTGCTGCCATGAAATAAACCGGTTCCACCCATTGAGTTTCCACTTACTCCATGTCTTGCTTGTGCATGAATATAGAAATGTGAACTTCCAGCTGATTGAGGTGTGATTGAACATGATAAAGCTAACACACCATTACTTGTAGTTAAGTTTTGTGTGTAACTACTCAAGTCATTTGTAGAACCAACAACATTTGTAGATGATGCTCTTACAGTTTGCAAAGTAGAACCACTTGAAACTTCTGCCCATTCTGGATCGTTAGCACCTTGTTTAAGATAATAACCAGCAGTACCCTTTGGTAGTCTTTCTAAAGCACTTGCACCTTTAAATACCAAGTCACCCCTCGTACTTAATGTACTTGTAAGATCTGTTCCATCAGTACCATTCGTACCAGCTGAACTCATTTGCTGCCAATATGCTGATGCTGATGCTGGGTTTTGATTAGAACCAGCTTGTATAGAAATGTAACTTGATCCAGAATGACTTACTACATCATCTATTGCATAAGTTGTTCCACTACTCCAAGGTCCTTTCCAATTAAATTTTATATTCCCAACTGAAATTGTCGCCATAATTTTAAAATCCTTTCTTAATTAATAAAGTTGTTTTTAACATTTTTATATATAAACATTTAGAGTACACTATATATTAGCTATTAGCCTTCCATTACTTAAACTAAATGTAAATCCTGTTGATGCAAATATTACATCTTCAAAACTATCATAAGTAGCAGCATCAATATTATCAGCTCCTCCACCGGTTGTTACAACTTGTAAAGTATTTGGTACTCCTATTGGTGTATTTGCTTGACCACCCATTCCAGAATGGGATGAACAATAATAGTATAAAGTTGGAGCTGAAGTTGCTACAACTATTGTAACCTGGGTAGATGAATTATGTGTAACTCCTGTTGTGTATTCTGATCCACTAGCATGAGTACCATTTGAAGTCGTTGAAAATTTAAAAGGATGGCCAGATGGATAAGTAAATACATAAGTGTTACCTTCTAATAATTCTAAAGTATCTTGTTGTACTCCATCTATAAAATATTTATTTGAACCACTTACAGATACTACTGTAACTGTTTTGTTAATAGTCGAACCAACAAAAGATTTTTTAAAACCATAAATCTCTGCACTTGATGTGTTAGCCAGGTCAAATCCATTTGCTCCAGCATTAACAACAAGGGCCTTACCAGAGTTACCAGATAAGTCAGATGTAGTTTTTCCTGTACCACCTCTTGCAGATCCAAGTGTGCCGGATGTAATTGCACTAGCAGCTATATTAGCAACATTGAATGTACCAAAGGCAACACAATCTACCACATCCCCATTTGCTAAAGCCGATGCGAATACTAAACTATTTCCAGATGTTACAGTTACGTCTGTTCCATTTACTTGCTTAACACCATTTAAATATATATCTATAAAATTCGGACTATATACAAGGGCTGTTCCAGCATCATCATTTCCACTTACTGTTGTTGGAGTTCCAGATATTGTAAATGTAAATCTTGCAGATGTACCATTTATAGATGAACCAGCATTTTGCCATCCACTTGATGACGAATAGACTTTAAGTTGGTTTGAAGATGTATCAAAAAAAAGTTCTCCTCCATCCAAAGCTGAACCATCTGGATCTTGAGTTGGATTAGAAGATGCAGCTCCAAGATAGATACCAGCAAAATCAGATATAGCAGATAAGTTTGATGCTACTTGATTTATGTTTGCTAATGCATTGTTTACATTTGTAATATTTGTATTTGCAGCAGATACAGTATTTATATTAGTTGAGTTAGAATTAACTGTGTTGATCGCTGCTAAATTACTATTAACAGCATTGATAGCTGTTGCAGCTCCAGATACATTACCTAAAACTGTACCACCAATATTTGCTACTGATGTTAGATCAGATGCAGATACTCCAGATAAATTTGTGATTTGTGTAGATAGACCAGCTACAGTTGTTATGTTAGATGCAATCCCAGCAGCAGTTGTAATATTACTTGCTATAGCACCAAGAGCTTGAACCTCTGTACTTATTGCAGATAGTGTAGTTAATCCAGCAGTTGTTGGTCCTAATATTAAAGAGGTACCATTACTGTCATAAGCTATAACTTTATCTGCATTGTTTGATGCAGTTGCATCATAAGGAAAATATATTGGGCCACTTGTTCCTGTTCCTGTAACTGTTCTAGGAGTAGTTGGTTTTAATTGAACAGATCTATCTGAAATTTCTTTTAATTGTTGTTGTCTAATAACGACATTATCAAAATCAGTTTCAAGAGCAGCTGGTGTAATAACTTGGCCTGTACTAAATACTGATGTTCTAGATAATGGTTGGTCACCAATGATAGTAATTATATCGCCAGAACTTGGTACATTACCAGAGGTAAAAGTTATTGTTCCTGTTCCATCTGCATTAAGGGATGTATTATAATGAGTAGCCTCTGTTAAAAGAGTATCATTTTTATATACCTGGGTTTCAGATATAGCATTAACTTGAAAATTAAATGTATGAGAGGATTGTCCACTTGATGTGTACTGTACTCTTCTTGCTGTATCGTTTACGTTAAATGTTGCCATATATAATTCCTATGCTTATGTTATCGTTTTGTATAGTAGAACAAAAAAAAACCACTATCTTTTACCTTTCTCATTTACTCTCTGTTTAAGTAATTCTACCTTGTCATTAAAGGTTGGATTGTCTGCTAAAAATTTTTCTATAGCTAATTGTTTTCTATTATTAACAATATCTTTTAATGCTTGAAGTTTATCTCCAGGCAACATCTCTTCCCAATCATCATCATTATCTATAAGATCTAACATCTCATCTAGCATTATACCTTCACCATCAATATCGCTATTCATGTATTTAATAATTCCTTTGTATTCTTGTGATGTTAATGGAATGCCACCAATAAATGCTTTTGGCATTGGTATGCCTAAACCTAATTTTACTAACCAATCATCAACTCTATTGTATTTTTCTTTTGTTGTTCTTATTGGAGAAAATACATTCATCTCTGGACCTTGCATTTCTTCACCCCATAAAGTAACTCTAACTTCTAATTCTGGATTAAAGAATGGTGATTGATGCATTGCTTTATTAAATTGTTTATAGAATGCTCTTATAGGAGCTGGTATATCTCCATCAAAATTTTCTCTCCACCAGGATGCCTGGTCTGTTGTAATCATTGTATCATAAATTTTTGGATCAGAATGTTTTGTTAAGTAATTACCAAAAGTACCTAGAGGGTTAACACCAATACCAACTGTAACTTCAGTTAATTTTTCTATAATATTTGTTAAAGATCTTGTTGCCATATTTTCTGGATCTCCATAACCAGGTTGGAATATTGCACCAAGCTCAGTTATACCTTGAGCAAATGGCTGCTGCATAATGTAAGGGAAGATAGATGCTAATCCAGCCTTGAATAAACTTTCCATATCATTTGCAAAATTAGGATTTTCGTATTGTCCTGGTCTACTAGACATATAAGCAAAGTCAGCTGAGATAGCTAATAAAGAAGATACAGGATCAAATCTTGCATAAGAAGTACACTCATACAAACCATCTTCACCCATAACGCATATTGAGTAGGGTTGTAATCCTTTTCTCATAAATGCCTCTCTCTCTGCTTTTCTTGTAGGCATCATTCCTGTAATCATTGTTCCTTGATCTGAAACATTAGCTCCATAAGCCATGCTACCAAATTGATACATTAGAGTAGCACCAGCTGATAGTTTTGCTATAGCTAGTTGTTGAGCTTTTTTTCCATTTTTACCAGATATATTTTTTCGTACATCTGGAGATAGCCAGGCTAAAGCTGGATTTCTTTTATTACTTTCAAAGAAAATATTCATAATAGTTTTGTAAAATGGAACAAACATTTTCATCTCTGGTACATTTAAAATACTTTGTAATTTAGAAAATACACCTGGAGGTAAATCTTTTTGGAAAGTACCTTCTAACATACTCTCTTGTATTTCTTTAACAGTAGCACTATCTGGATCTGCTAGTGTTTGTTTGTAAACATTTTCAGCACCCTTAATATCACCTGGAAAGTCTTGTACATATTTGTTCATCTTACTTGTTGCTATTCTTTCTAGCTCCATTTGAAATATAAAACCTTTCATCATTTCATCTTCTGCTACTAATAATCTTCCAGGAAATCTTATCATTGGACCAGCCACATACTCAAAGAAACCACCAAGAGCTGTGTCTTGATATTTACCAGCTAAACTTTTTGATATAGCCTTATCTTTTCTAAGATCTAATTTTGTTGTAACACTTTCTCCAGATTTAAAAGCACTATATGCATTACCGATTGCTAACTTAGATCCATATCTAAATGATTTAATCATCGCAAAAACTTCATTAAACATCACACCATCAGCAGATGATAAGCCTGGTATTTTATTTAAACCAGCTGCTATTCCATACTCTGCTATTCTAAGTGTATTAAATGTAATGTTACCAGCAATGTTTACTGTGTGTGTAATAGGTGATGCTAATCTTGTGTTAATCCAAACTTCTGCCCAGGCATCTCTTAATTTAGTTACAATTCCATCTTTAGCAAATTTAGATTTTTGATGAGGTTCTAATTGTAAATATGCTTGTGCAATTCTTTGTGCAGAAGTAACATCATTAGGATCTACGTTCATATCTTCTAAAATTTTACCTAAGTCATCAATAGCCTCTGATTTAGGAACATCCATTTTAGATACAATACCAAGTGTTCTACCACTTTCAGATAATGCACCAGCTGTTTGTGAAAATAAAGATCCATATAATGCAAACGTTCTATAAAATAATTCTACATCAGCTGCTGTTGCTTTGTCTGACAAAACAATATTAGCAAGTCTATCTACCTCTGCTCTTGCTATAGATACTTCCACAATAGCTCTGTAAGCAAACTCAGCATTAAATGGTTCACCTTCTTTTCTTTTTAAAATTTTCATATAGACATCATTTCTGCCATACTTAGAGGCAGCAGCTGCTATTTCTTCCATTGACATTTTTCCTCGTTTAGCAATTTCAATGTTATCTTTAAAAATAGTTGCTACAAAATCTTGGAACGTTGCTGTGTTTTTAAATAAATTTGGATGATCTAATTCTCGTAAGGTAGTTTGCAAAGATCCTTTTTTAATCTTTAATTTACCCATTTGTAAATCGGCCATAGTTTCTTCAATAATTTTTAACTCATCCTCGTTAAATTGTTTGAAGATTATGTTTCCTGTTCCTTCCTCAACAACAAACATTTTGTTGTCTGGAACTTTAGTAGATAAAATTTCGTTTTGTTTTTCTTGGGCCTCTTTTATTGTATCGCCATGAGTTTTATCTTTATAAGTTGGTGGTTCTTTAGGTTTAGGTATTTTTTTAGGAAATAAACTTGCGTATAAAACTTCTTCTTCTTGATCTTCTACTATTTTAGTTTTTTGTAATACTTCATCTTCTAAAATAGGTTGATCATTGTTACTGTTACCAATAACTTCATTTTCTTGTGGAGCTATATCTTGAGCTATCTTATCTAATTTTTTATTTAAAAAAGAATTATCTTGGTTCTCTATAGTATCTATAGTGATATCTGGTTTTGACATTATTCCACTCCCTCATTAACAAGAGTAGAATTGTTTTCTATACTTGCGTTGATTTCTTGGTTGTTGATTTTTTTGCTTTCAACATTACTAACATCGCTTTGTGAAAAGCCTCCTTCGATGTCATTGGCTTTTTTTGCAATGATTGTTTCTGCTGCGTCTGCGTAACTTTTTGGTTCACTCTTAACTCCTAGTTTTGTATATAATCCTTGCTCAAAGTACCATAAAACAGCTTGTGTGTCACGAGCATTTAATTTGATACCCATAGTGTTTTCTAATTGTATTCGTATTTGTTCAATATAATTATCCATAATTTCTCGTTCTGAAAGATTTCTTGGTTGATCAGCACTTGCTTTTGTACCATCTTTTTTAATTGTATAAACGTTACCAGATTTTCTATTAAAGCCTCTAGTAAACCAAATATCTGGAACAGCCTCATCAGAAGTACCCATTAAGCTCTGCATAAATTTACTTACTTTAGGACCAAACATATCAGCACCATAAATTTCTTTATCTAATGCACCAGATATTGGTTTCATACCATATGATTTTCTTAATTTATTTAATGCTCTTCTTGTAGTTGGAGTATGTAGGAATTCTAAGAATGCATCTAATCCATTTGCATCAACATACTTTTGTACAAATTCTATTTGGCCTTTTAAGTGAGATCTTTGTGTCCATCCTTTTTCTTCACCTATTTCAGCTCTACCTAATTTAACCATTACATCTTCTGAATTACGAAGGCTGTTAGGATTAGTAAGAGGGAACTTTCCTGTATCTAAATAAATATCTGCAATCTGTGCAGCTACTTTAAAATCCATTCCAACATTTTGTCCTGGAGAGGCAATAGCAGTAAAGAATACAACTAAATCTTTTATGTTATCATTACCTTTAAATTTTGGATTTATTTCATCTAGCTTTTCCATCGCTATCTTAATATCTTTGTCGTACCATCCAGCTCCGGTAATTTTTTGATCTAATTGGTAAGTTACTTCTTTAACACCCTGGTCTACCATTAATTTAAAATCATCTGGATTTGTAATATCTAGTTTAGGAGCTTGATCAAAATGATTTATTATATCCTCAACTTTAACTTTATTGTTTATTCCTGTACCAATAATAACCGGTTCAATACTATCCATAATCATAACAGTATCAAATTTTTCTGGTCCTTCTAATTCAGCCTTGTAAGAAAAAGTACCTTCATCAATTTCTTTTGCTAAAGGTCCATCTGGGTTCATAGCAGATCCACCAGATAAATTAATGTTGTTGTTTATTTCTTCAACTATTTCTGGTTGTCCTTTTATACCTTTAAATAGTTTAGTAAGTAACATTATGCCTTCACCTAATGGTCCTAATGCACTATCACCAATAATAGCTTTCATTTTTTCTTTAAAAACTGTATCAGCATTGTATTCAGTTTCTGGTGTAGCAATGTAATTAAATATTTCTCCACTTAAACTTTCAGCTTGTGTTGTATCGATATCAAACATTTGAGCAATAAATCCTGTAAAGTTAGGATCTAGAGGAACTTGAGCTGTTCCTACTGTTGCTGCCTCTGCTGCTAATGCTCTACTAATAAATGGCATAACACCTTTTGCTTTTATTAATGTATTAAATAATTTGTAGTAGCCAAGACCTGGAGTTAAGAATTGAGATATACCTTCTGCAAATCCTCCAGCTAATGTTTCTGTTTCACCTATTCTTGGATAAACTTCTTTAGCAAAGAAATCACCAAACTTTTGTACAGATCCTTCACTAGCAAGATCTAACTTTTCTAATGTTGCTAATCCTAAACCACCAATACTTTCTACAAGTTTAGTACCACCTCTAGCTATACCGGTTCCAATTTCATTATTATATTTTAAAACAGTATTACCTACATCTTTATATGTTTGCATAGTGTTTGTTGCGTAGTCTTTTATAGATTGAAACATATTTTTTTTTTCATTTTCAAATAATACATAACCATCTTCAGTTAATTTAAATTCGTTATCGCTATTTTTAAATTCTAGATAATTTAAATATTTTTCTTCTAATGATGACATTATTCTGTAAGCTCCTGTAAGGCTGTTTTGTAATCTTGTAATTCTTCAATAAATTTATCAATAAAATCATTTGTAATAGGTTGACCATTTATTCTTGGTCTTTGAAAAACCTCATCTCTTATTCCTGTTCCAAGATCAATTTTATTTTCTATCATTTTACCTTCTGGTATTTCTTTTAATTCTTCCATTTCAGTAATTAGTCTATCAACACCTTCTGGAGTTTTTAAAAACTCTTGAGTATAATTATTATGACTATAGGCTCCACCATCTTCAGTTTGATAATATTTTTGTAAATATGGTTTCCATATTTTAGAAGATAATTTAAATTCGCCAGACGTAATATTTTTTTTAAGGTCTTTTGCATCTTGTTCTTTTAGTTGTTTTGTTTCTACACCTTGTGTTAATCTTAATGCCTCATTAGTTATATCTTGAGCTGTTGCATCTGGGTTAGATCTCATAAAAGCAAGTAACTCATTTGATTTTTGTCTATAGAGATTAGCAGCTGCTTTATCTTTCTTAGACATATTCAACATACTAGCCTCAGAATAACCAAAGGCATTACGCATAATTTTTTCACCTTCAGTAAATTTTTTAGTTTTTGATACTTCTAGATCTGCATCTAATTTTATCTTTTGTTCTTTTGTTATGTATCTAAGATCATAAGCCTGTTGTATTTTGTCATGTGTAAGATCTTTTGTAATTGTTAAATCATCTTGTAGATCTATAAATCCTAAACCATCATCTGTAGTATCTTTTGTAAAATCACCATCATGTTCGTCAGCATCTAACTTTTCAGATAACTCTATGTATAAATCTTTATCAAGTAGCCTTGCCTCTTCTACAATTAATTCTGCCTCATTAAAGTTACCATCAGCTCTGGCATTGTAATATCTAAATTTAATATCTTCTACTTCATCTTTTTTATCTATTGTTAATGATTTATCATCATCTTCGGCAGCATTAATAATACTTGTTTTCCATTCTTTTACTTTAGATCTAAATTCTTTTTGTTTATCTTCTGGTAAACTCTCATATATTTTTTTAAGATTTTCATACCCACCAAAGTTACCATTTTGAACTTGTTTATAAATTTGATTTGCATGATTAGTACCAGCTTTATAATTTATTGGCTTATCAACATACTCACTAAATAAAAAGTTTGTTTTTTCTCTTATTACTCTTGCATCCCAATCTTTACTCCATTGTAATAATTTTTCTGGAGATATATTATTTGCAACTAATTCTGCCTCTATAATTTCTTTTTTTCTTTTAAGTAGCTCATCTAGAGTTAGTTTTATTTCTTTACCATCTTGATCTAACAAAGCATTGCCTTCACTATCTAAAAATCCTTGTTCAGCTCCACCTTTTATAATGTCTGGTATAAGATCTAATGTGTCATTACTATATCCTAGGACAATAGCATCTTGCATATTCCTATGATCTTTTAATAATTTATCTGAGTAAGAAGTTAGGTAAGTGTTTGCAGTTGATGCTAGTTTAGCATTTGCTACAATACTAGCCTCACCATCAACATCTAATAAACTTTCTGTGTATCCTTCTACAATAGCATTTAACTGAGCTGTGTATGTTTCAAGATCCATGTTACTTACATAGGCTTGAGTTTTAAGATCTGAAAAATCTTTTTGAGCTTTCATTGTAATTTGTGATGTAAGTAAATTTAATTGGTTAACTCTTATTGCTTGTCCATAAGTAGTGTTTTTATTACCTTGTATTAATTTATTTTTTTCTGCTGGATTAGCATTTAAGAATTGATCAACAGATACAGGATTTTCTGCTGCATATTTTGTTCCTTCATCTAGCATTTGTTTGTCTAATTTTTTTAAAGCAAAATCATTTACAATATCTAATTTTCTACTAAGGTCATCCATACCAGCAGCCATAACTTTAAATTGTGGAAATTGCACATTAACCATTGCACCACTTTGTAGATTACCTCTGTATTTAATTCTTTCTTTTGCCATTATCCTTTTTCCACATCTGTTGTTGTTGGTTTTTTATCAAAGATACCGGTTGTACTTGCACTTGCAATATCAGTACCCAGGCCAAAGATAGCATTCATGTAACCCATCTTCATTGCTTGTTTACCGGCTATTTTATAATTATTAAATGCAATGATACCTAGGTTTTGTGTTATCTCCTGGTTAATAGCAGCAATAGAAAAATCTTCTGCTCCTTCTCGTATAGAAACAATTTGTGAAGTTAAAACAGATCCTTCATTTGTTAAAGCACCACCAGCTGCACCTCTTGCTATAATAGTACCTATTGCTTTATTAGTTTCTTTTAATACCTCTACACCTTTTTCTTTGTACTCAATTTTTCTTTCTTTAAATTGTAAGTTAGATAAATCTGCTTGTGCCTCTAAGGATGCTCTAGTAGCTGCTGCTCCATATACTGTTGCATAAGCCTTACCTAAACTAGCTGCTACCATGATGACAGCATAAATTGGATTTGCCATTATTGTCCTACACTCACTTTGTACTCAATCCCTAATAGTGTGAAGAATAGGGGAGCTGATTGACTAAATGTTAGTTGTCCTTCACGATCATAACCTAACATTGGTTTTCTTCTTTTCTTTCCTGTAAAAAATTGTGCAGCAGTAAATGCAAAATCTTTTGCATCTAATGTTAAATTTTGTGAAAGATAGACTAATGCAGTTGCATCAACTATTCTTTTCTTTTGACCAATAATATTTCCACTTGGTAATTTTAATTCTACCGGCATTGTTTTAATTGTAGGTGTATAATTTAAACCTATCTCTACATAAGTAGTAGGAATGCTATCTAAAGTAATTCCACCACTAGAAACAACTTTGTCATTTTGCATTCCATCATCAACAATTACTTTTACAGTTTTTCCTTCAAGATGATTTAATCCTGTTACAGAAGTTGAGCTAGGCTTACTTGTTCCAGATAATAATTTTGCACTATCTGTTGTGTTGTCATCATTCAATGCCTCAACATAATATTTTGTTGCTGAGTTAACTGTTCTTTTATTAACACAATAAACTGTATCTACGTCTACTCCAACATTTACAAACTCTCCATCAGTAATAGATAGAGAAGGAGCTATAACATTTTGACCTCTAAGAATAGAGTAGGTTGCCAAGGTACCATCAGTATTACATAACAATAATAAATCACCATCATCAGTAGATGTTGCTTTTCGTAAAGCCATGTCAGTAGGATCAACAAGTAAGTGAGATGATAATAAAGAAATATTATTTGATATGTAAGATAACTCTACATCACTAAATAAAAATTCTCTTAATGACTTACCAGATCTTTGAATAAACATTGTACCACTTTCAGCCCCCACAGGCTTGATACCTTCTTTTGATCCTCTTTTTGTAGCTCCTTGTATAACAATGTTATTGGGTGTGATTGGATCTAAATCTGATTGAGGTAGAAAAAATTCTCCACCTTTAGTAAAGAGTTGTAAATCTCTTCCAGAAAACATTCCTGTTATTGCATTAACTTGTCCGGTGTTTAATGTTATTTCAATAGCATCATCATCTAAACTTTCACCTGGATTAAAATCAAAAAATCTTGCTACTCTAGATGCGAATACTGTGTTCGGTCTAGACTTAGAACCACCAAAATATAATCTACCTTCATGGAAGGTAACTGTTCTAGGATACCCATAAGTTGCTGACCATACATCTACATAGTCAACTTCTAAAAACCAAGATCCACTAGCAATAGCAGTTGTATTAAAAAATGGTATTTCAACAACAGCCTCTACAACTGTAGAACTATCAAATCTTGTTATTCTAGCTCTACCAATTCCATCTGCTGCCTCAACATAATCATGAACATTACCAGATGCAAACACTCCAGAAGATGCAGTTAGAGTTATGTTACCATCTACAGCACTAGGTGTTAATGTAGCTGAAGGATTTGATGTTGATAAACTAAATGGATACTTAGGTATAAACTCAAAACTTATATCACTAATGGTCCAGGAAGTATGACTACCACCTCTAGTAATTTTTTTAGGAGCCATATCTTCTTGCACAACAATTAAGGTATCAGCAGATTGTGCAAAATCCATTGTCTTAATCATTGTAGAAGTAATAGTTGTTACTAGGTAATCGTTACCAGAACTATTAATATTAGTTTGTAAAACTTTGTCTTTGTAAATGTACATTCTATTATGCACAAATAACAACATATAACTTTGTGTAGTTGAAAATTCAAAAGGTACTAATCGACATCCATTTTGAGGATTAGCAGCAGAAGGGATCTCTGATATAAATTGTAATCCAGGTCTACGAGTTGCACCACCTTGTGGCTGTATTAAAACATTACGAGCTTGTTCTAATGCATTGTAATATTGATTAATATCTATTCTTGATCTTAACAAAGGATCTATTTCCCCTGTTGTAAAATTTGATTGTATAGTTACAGCTCTTGTCATTACCTAACATCAGTTAATGGAAACTCATGTATTGAATAAGAAGTTTTACCTCTACCATCAGCATTAGTAGCTTGTCGAAAATATCCTCCTCTACCACTTTCAGATGGAGTACCTACAGCTATGTTTTTCCAATAATCTGCCTTTGTTGTTTGATCTGTTACCGGTTCTGCTAAATGCCAAGCCATCATGTAAACAAGTAATTGTATAAAGTAAGATGGCATTAATCCTTCGGTTACAGCACTTGTTATATAATCAATGTAAATTTTATTTTCGTTTGTAAAGATTGCTGGACCAGATGAAGTATACTGTAATTCATAACTTGTAATTGGCATAGATCCTGTTGCATCTGTGTTGTAAACTTGAAAAGGTTGACCAGCTACAGCAGTAGAAGGTAAATCAAATCTGTAATCCCATTCACCTAATGGTGTTGTTGAAGATTTACTTAATTGTAATTTTGTCAATGCAAAACTCCAAGGATACATTGATAGAGTTTGTCTTTTAATTGTTTCGTAAATATTATTACATACAGCAGCAGCATCGTTAGATGTATCAGAAAAAGAACTAATAGTATCTGAACCTAACAAATTTAATGCCTGGTTGCAGATTGTTATATTTGTATCACCACTTGCCATATAAATTCCTAATTAGGAAGAGGCCCACTTAGGGGCCTCCTCACATTTATTTATTAGTCTGCGTCAGCAACAGTAATAGCTGTTCCATCAGATACATCCACTACTCCAGATGCATTTGATAGCACTACTACTAAACTAGCAGTAGGTGTATTACTATCGTACACATAAATTAAATCACCAACTTTTAAACTATCGGATGCTGAATTAAAGTATCCGGAAGTATTAACAGTTGCGATTGTATCAGCTGATTTATAACTCCACATTTGAGGAGCATTACCAGCTTTTGATTGACCACCTATTGGTTGTAGTCCTAATTGAGCATAAGCCATAATTTATATTCCTCTCCTATTAGCTTTCGTCAGCAGTTATTTTTACAATACCTTCGTCATCGATAGCTACAGCACCGGCACTAAACATTGAATTAACTAGGAACGAAGTTTTCTCCGGTACATAGTTGATCTCTGTTTTTTGAGCCATGTTAGTAGCCATACCACACGCACTTCTATGGAAAGCAAAAACACTTCTGTCATTTGTTGATAATGGTAAACCACCTTCATCTCTATCACCTAAGACATAAAACTTAAATCCTAGAAATGTATTGATCTCACCACTTACTAATGCTTTAATGGATGCAAAGTCACTTGAAATTGCTCTCTCATCACCTAATAGACCAGCTAAGTTATTAGCATGGACTACAATATGCCTGTCATCAAAAGGAACGTTTTTAGCATCAAGAGCTTTTTTAGCTGCTATTAGCTTACCAACATTCAAGTTTGAGTTTGCTGCACTACCACTTGTAACAACATTTTTTGCTACTGTGCTAGGTGATGATGCTCCATTTAAAGCATCGATTATTAATTGGTCCATTCTTCTACCGATAGCTTTCGATACTACTTGAACCAACTCTGATCTTTCATCAAAGTTTACTTTTGCTTGATGGAAGATGTCAGAATACTCAGCTGCATTGTAATCACTCATACTTGCAGTTACTTGAGAATAAGTAACATTAAGAGGGGTTACATCAGTTTGTGGTATTCTGGCTGTCGCTGTACCTTTCCCTAATTTTGGGAACTTGTACGTTTGCCCTGTTACACCTTGTCTTAGCCTTACACATGAAAGTAAAGAACTTTCACTTTGGTATGCTTGTTTTACCTCGGCATCGAAAAGTGTGACAAAAGCATTTGTTATTGATTGTGCCATATATCACTCCTTTGTTTGTTTAACACATAGTTTTTTCTTAACTCAGTTGTCTGGTAAAAAAGCCAGGCTGACAATTTGGTGTAGTTGCTCACCAGCCAGAAGGCCAAATAAAAAATTTCGGTTATCTTCAATTCGGAACTTAATCTTTTTTTTACAAAATGTAAATACCCTTTAACAAATTATATTTGACCGGTATCTGTAGCAGTACCAGGAAAAGCTCTTTCAAATTGTTTCTCTACTTTAGCTCTAAATCCTGGATCTGTTTTGTACTTAGGATCTGCAACTAAAGCAAATAACTCTTCTCTTGAAGGCTGTCCATCTACATCTGTTGGAGCTGTAGGTATTGTTTGTTCACCATAATATTGTCTAATTTTATTTATTGCATTAATACCATCAGCAGTAGCAGTAAATATTTTACCTTCTTCAAAATCAGTTTCTGACCAAATACCTTTAGCTACTAAACCTTGCATCCAGGTAACAGTACCTTTTACAATTTGATCTGCATTAGGTCCTAACTGTTGTTTCTCTGCTGCAACATCAATACTATCTTCTTGTTCTTGTGCTACTGATAATTCTTTAAACTTATCTACTAGCTCATTAAAAGCACCTTGTGTTGGTTTGTATTTATTAGACCAATCTAAAAAGAATTGAGATAACTCATCATTATCTACATCTACATCTTCTAATACTTCTAAATCATACTCTTTAGGAGCTTTGTGTTTACCCATAGAAAATTGTTTTTGTAATTCACTAAAAGATTTATTTAGATCTTCTGTTTTTATTTCACCATTTTCTTTATCCCAAAATTTATCTTCTAACCATTCTGGTTTTTCTGCTGCATCAGTTTTTGTTTCTTTTGTTTCACTAACGTTTTCTTGTTGATCATCTACTTTATGAGGTACAACATTATCTTCTGGATTTTCTACTTCTGGTTCTGTAGCTGGTGCATCAGAAGTTAAACCATTATCATTTATTTCTTCACTCATTTTTCGCCCTTTCCATTCTCATTATAATATCTCGGATAACAGAATTCTGTCCTTCTCTTGCAAAACCAAAAGATGTTTCAGATCCTGGTACCCATGTTGGTTGATTTAATGTTTTAGATTTTAAATGCTCTAAAACTTTTTTTCCTTCTTCGGTATCAAAGGTTCTAGCATAGGCTTTATCTAATTCAATTTGATCGTCTTTAGATTGAATGCCAAGTGTTTCTATTCCTTCCCATCCTGGGGTATTAATATCTGCCACTATGCTTTAACCTCTTCTTCCAAAGCCATAGCTGGTTCTTCTGGAGGAGGAGATTGAGTTTCTTGTCCAGGAGGTTGTTGTTGCATCATCGCTTGATTTTGCACCATAGCCATAGCTTGTTGTTGGATCTGTTGCTTTTCTTCTTCAGAGTTTCTTAACTTAGCAGCAATGCCAAGTTTATCTCCTACGAAAGCAGCAATCGCATCCGGTTTTATTTCAGCCATCCCACCTGGGCCTAATGAGTTTGCAATTTGGAAGAATTGCATAACTTCATTCACCTCATCCAAGTTTTGGGCCTTGGCTAAAGGTGATATTGGTACAACTTTAACTTCCAAACCATCTATCTTTAGAGGTAGTTGTATCAAACCTTTTTCATCCATTATCTGTAAAGTACGTCTGATAATAGGAACCATTGTTTCTGTAATTAATCTTCCAAAAGCAGCTCCCATGTTTTGAGCTAACTCTTTCATTCTTTCTACAATCTCAGTTGCAGATCTAGCACTCATGTTATCTGGTGGAAGAGTATCGTCTAATAAAGTTTTTTTAATATTCATTCTTAAATCATTAATAACAATTTGAGATACATTAAAATCTCCAGATCTAGGAAGAGGGGCCAAAGATGCACCTTGAGGACCACCATTACGAGCTACAGGAATTATTGCACCTGGTTGTATTCTAATACTGTTAGGATTTATTACTCCATCATCAGCAGCTGTATAAACACCACTAATAGCCAATGATGCATTTTTTAATAATAATTCTAAAGTTTTATTTAATGTTTTAATATCTGGAATTGCTGTAACTAGAGGACCTCTACCCATAACTTCTCCAGGCACTTTCATATATCTACTTACTACCCATGGACTTTGATCCATTCTTCTAAATACTAATTCGTGATTAGTTTTTTCATGTATAACATGATAACAATAATCTTTTCTTTGTGGATCTATTAACACAGCCTCTAATAATTCTACTTTTTCTTGAGGCTTATCTTGTATTAATCTTTCTAAGTCTGATGAAATATTTGCATCTGGAAATTGTCTTTTGATTGTATCAGCTGGTATTTTTAATTTTCTATAAACATTATCAACTGTACCATTAGGTCCTTCTTCAATAGCAATTAAATATTGAGGAACAGGAGTAAATGTAATTGGATTTAAATCATCTCCAGGTTGGATTAACATAGCAGCTGTACCTACCGAAAGATCAAGAAGAAATTCACCGATGGCTAAATCAAAATTACTCTGGCGAAGAACAGAAAATAATTTATCTAAATATAAATCGAGAGCTTGTTGAGTTTCTCCTCGTCTTTCTTCCGGTATATCATTCCCAGGTTCTAACCGGCACCACTTTTTATAGGGAGGAAATAGACCGGATTGTATTCTATTAGCGAACCTTTGAACAGAATGAATTGCTGTACTATCGAAAACTCTAGACATTTTATTTTGTCCAGGAACGTTTCCTTCGTAATATCCATCATAGAGATTTCTTTGTGGTAATGCATATTGATAACATTCCTCATAGATTGTTCTCCAATTATCTTTAGCTGCGAATGCTTGTTTAGATCTTTTTGAAACTTGTTGTGCTTGTAAATGCATTATGCACTAGCCTTATTGTTAGCAGCAAAACTAGCAGCTGCTTGTTTATTTGCAAAACCCCATTTTTTTAATGCAAGTTTTAATCTAGTTGGTTTACCATCTTTCATTAAAGGTCCAGGTACTTTTGAAAATCTGGCAGCGAAAGAAATTCTTCTTCCATCTTTACCAGATGATTGTGGTCTTTTAACACCAAACTTTTTTCTACCAGCATCATTTAAACCACCACTTGGATCTTGAAATCTTTTTGCTACCATTAAAAAATAACTCCCCCTAAAACAAAAGAGATTAGCATAGCAGTAATAAACCACTTATGTTCTTTAGCTCTTCTCTTCCACTCTCTAGGAGTATGTCCGAATATAATCATGTTATGCCTTTTTGTTTTTTTTTGCAGCAGCTATGATATCACCTCTAGTAATTTTTTTCTTGTCACCATACTGTGCTGCAAGATTTTTATTTTTATTAGTAGGTTTTTTTTTCATTTTCATTTTATACATTATGCAACCAATCCTTTCTTACGTTTTCTTTTTGGAAATCCAGCTTTCATATTCGCATAAGCCTCATCGCTTATTGTTGATTTAGATTTAGGTTTTGATGTACCAGATTTTTTTTTCTTATTAATATTATAGTACAAACCTTTCTTAGCCATTTTGCCAGATTTAGTTTTATGGTATCCTTCTTTAGCCATTACTCATCCTCCTTCTTTCTTTCTTTTTGACACTCACAATCTTTTTGACATTCACAAGATTTTTTTAAAATAATAAATCTAGGATTTCTTTTATACTCTGGCATTCCTCTATCCATCTATGCTGCTCCTAGTTTATTTTTTCCTGTACCAGATGGATTTCTTACTCCTGTACCTAATGCTGCTGTATCTGTAAAATCTCCAACTAAGTTAGATCTAGATCTTCTTGATCTTTTAAATTTTTTTGAAACTAATTTTTTACCCTCGGCTGCTGTTTCTTTAACAACTTCTTTTCGTCTATCTTGTATTGCAGATGTTGCTGACGCAGCTGGTGGTTCTCCACCTATGCCTGTAACTCTAGAAACAGCTTTTTTAATTATTTTTACCGGTGATCCTCCCATTATGTGTACCTACTTCCTGTGTCCATTGGATTACGATCAATACTATCTGAAGGTGTCATGTTGTTTGTTACTCCTAAAGCTGGAATATTATTTTCATCAGAAAATAGTAATCTAGATTGTGTTCTTCTAGATCTAGATCTTGCTGCTAATCTTCTTTTTTCTTTTTTTTCATTAGCATCAGCTCTAGCCTCTCTCTCATCTAGCAACTTATTATTTTCTGCCACTTGTTTTGGTGGTTCATATTTTGGCATTTTGAATAATGATCCCATAGTTTTAAAAGTACCTCGCAAACATTTTATAATCGGAACCATCGACACCATAGTGTTTTAAAATTCCTTCTTCTTCAAAATATATGCTTTTTATCCATT